>Ga0315336_1000359_pt1 | contig 139973 bp, 125 predicted proteins | sample ASW5metaG_FD_204512 | JGI IMG/M metagenome (GOLD analysis project Ga0315336, IMG submission 204512) | Ammonia-oxidizing marine archaeal communities from Monterey Bay, California, United States - ASW #5 | ecosystem: Environmental > Aquatic > Marine > Intertidal zone | place: USA: California... | reverse complement strand
TCCAGGAGATCGGCCGTGCCGAAGCCGACCGCGCGCTCACTCAACTTGAAGTCGATCGTGCTGGCCTCGATGCCATGGACCGGCGCTATTTGTCCTGCCTGGCGGAGAATTACGGAGGCGGCCCGGTCGGGGTCGACACGCTCGCCGCGGCGCTGTCTGAAGCCCGCGACATGCTGGAGGAGGTCATCGAGCCCTATCTGATCCAGCAGGCCCTCATATTGCGCACGCCGCGGGGCCGGGTCGTGGGCGATGAGGGCTACCGCGCGCTGGGTCTTACGCCGCCGCCGCGTTCGGCGTCACAATTCGATCTCTTGGAAGGCCAAGGCAGTGCCGATGACGATGGCTGAATTGGTGGCAGAAGCACCCAGTTCGGGCCGCTTTGAGCCGTCCGGCGGAGTTCATGTGTTTCCAATCCGCGTGTACTACGAGGATACCGACGCACTCGGCATCGTATACTACGTGAACTACTTGAAGTTTGCCGAGCGCGCCCGTACAGAGATGCTACGGCTGCAGGGGCACGATCAGCACGATCTCCTGGCCGAGCAAGGTATCGGGTTCACCGTCCGGCGTTGCGAGGTCGATTACCGCGCCCCGGCCCGGCTTGACGATGTGTTGTCCGTTCACACGAGCTTGGCGGAGTTACGCGGTGCGAGCCTAAGTCTTAATCAATCGGTAATGCGTAATGGGGTCACACTCGCGCAACTGAGCCTCAAGATCGCCTGCATCGACACCGCCGGTCGGGCGGTGCGCGTGCCGGATCCCATCCGGGCGTTATTCGAACCGCAGATTGCAAACCACGGGAATAATTCGGAGTAACGATGGAATCGTTGGTGCTTTCATTGAGCGAGTGGGCCGCCAGTAACGCGGCCCCGGTCGGCGCCGTCCTCGCAGATTGGTCCGGCCAAGGCACGGCGATCGTCGCCAATGCCGGTTATGAGCAGCTCGCTCAAGCCACCGGCGGTGGCACGACCGGCGGCGCGGGCACCGCAGGCGGCACTGCGACGGGTGGTCGCAGTGCCATTGAGGGCGTCAATATCGGCGGCTCGAAAGGCCCGATCGATCTTTCGATCTGGGGCATGTTCGCCAACGCGGATTTCATCGTTAAATCGGTGATCATCATATTGCTGCTGGCTTCGTTCTGGAGCTGGGCGATCATCTTCGACAAGCTGATCCAGGTTCGAGCCGCCAACCGACGCTCGACCAAGTTCGAGGACAGTTTCTGGTCGGGTGGCTCGGTCGACGAACTTTACGAACGCGTCGGCCAGCGACCGACCGATCCGATGTCGGCGATGTTCACGTCGGCGATGCGCGAGTGGAAACGCTCCAGCGGAAATGGTCGCAAGCCGCGCAGTCCGGCGGAATCGGTTTCGCTTCAGGACCGGGTCGAACGGGTCATGAATGTGACGCTGAGCCGCGAGATGGAACGCCTCGAGCGCTGGCTTGGCTTCCTCGCTTCCGTCGGCGCCACCGCACCTTTCATCGGGCTCTTCGGCACGGTCTGGGGGATTATGAATTCCTTCTCCGCCATCGCCGTTCAGAAGAACACAAATCTGGCCGTCGTCGCGCCCGGCATCGCTGAGGCGCTTCTGGCGACGGCCCTTGGCTTGGTAGCCGCGATCCCGGCCGTGGTCGGCTTCAACAAGTTCTCCAACGATCTTGGCCGTTACGCAAACCGTTTGGAGGGCTTCGGGGGCGAGTTCACCGCCATCATGTCGCGCCAGATCGAGGAGGACGCCAAGTAATGGCGGTTTCGCTCCATCATGGGCGCGCCCAACCCGGCTCCAGACGACGGGTCTACCGGCCGATGAGCGATATCAACGTGACGCCGATGGTCGACGTCATGCTGGTGCTGTTGGTGATCTTCATGGTTACGGCGCCCTTGCTCACTGTCGGCGTACCGGTCGACCTGCCGCAGACGAGCGCCCAGACGCTAAACAAACCCGACAAACCGCTGGTCATCAGCGTCAATGCCGAAGGCAAAATTTACATTCAGGAAACGGAGATCCCGATCGACGAACTGGTGCCCAAGCTGCAGGCCATCACAAAGGCCAAGAAAGGCACCCGCATCTACGTGCGCGGTGACCGCAAAATCAATTATGGCCGGGTCATGCAGGTGATGGGCATGATCAACGCCGCCGGCTTCAGCAAGGTGGCGCTGATCGCTGAAATGACGGAAGGTAGTGGGTCCGGGGGGACCTCGGAGAAAAGCAAAAATCCAGGTTCTGGGGAAGCCGGGAAAGCGAAGCAACCAAGGCGATAGTCCCCATGCGCCACGGTGTGATCATATCCGCATGCTTGCATGTGACCCTGGCGGTCCTGATCGTCGTCGGCTTGCCTTTCATCAAGCGGCCGCTGCCGCCGCAGGCGCCGCCTATCGTCGTGGAAATCTTGCAGATCACCGAGAAATCGAACCCGCGAAAAGGTCGAAAGCGGGTGGAGAAGGTCAAAAAACCGACGGCCAAGAAGGCTGAGACCCGGCGTGTCACCACGAAAAAGACGACGCCGAAACCACCGCAGCCCAAACCCAAGCCGAAACCGAAACTGGCCAAGCCCAAGCCCAAACCGGTGCCCAAGAAGGTCGCGGAAGTGCCGAAGCCCAAGCCCGTGCCAAAGGTAGCGCCGAAGCCCAAACCGGTGCCCAAAGTGGCGCCGAAGCCGAAGCCAAAGCCGAAAGTGGTGGAGAAGCCAAAGCCCAAACCGGTGCCCAAGGTCGCCGCACTGCCCAAGCCGAAGCCGCAACCCAAGCCAAAGCCCCGCCCGGAGCCAAAGCGCAAGGCCGAGGCGTCAAAGCCGCAGCCCCGGGTCAAGGCCAAGCCGCGACCCAAACCGCGCGCCCGGGCCAGGCCGAAGCCCCGTATGACCCTGGCCGGCGTCCTCAACTCGGTTGACAAGCTGAAGCGCAACGCCAAGATCGCCCCGCGTGAGCGCCAGGCGCCCAACCGGCGCCGCGGCTCATCCCGGCACGATCCCTCTTTGCAGCTTTCGCGCGGCGAACTCGACGCCTTGCGCCGGCAACTCAGCGGCTGTTGGAATTTCCCGGCCGGCGCCAAACATGCCGGTTCGCTGATCGTGGAAATTAGAGTTGTGGTCAACCGGGACCGTACAGTGCGCACGGCACGCATCGTTGATGTATCCCGAATGCGCCAAGACGCCTTCTACCGTTCCGCGGCGGAAAGCGCGCTTCGGGCAGTGCTGAACCCGCGCTGCAGTCCGCTACTGCTTCCGCCTACCAAGTACGATTTGTGGCGCACGATGACGTTGGAATTCGATCCAAGAAAAATGTTGGGAGGATGACCACAGTGAAACGCGGACGCATGCCAGTTTGGACAATTCTCTCCGCAATTCTGATCTTTGCGGCATTCGCCCGCCCGGCGACGGCCGAGCTGCGGGTCCCGGTCGACCAACCGAACGCAAATCCGGTTCCTGTCGCGGTTACGTCATTCCACGGCCAGAATGCCAAGGCGCGACGCATTGCGCTCGACATTGCCCGCGTCGTCGCTGCCGACCTCGAACGCTCCGGTCTGTTCCGGCCGATCGACCGCAAGGCCTTCATCCAAAAGACCAACACGATGAACTTGCAGCCGCGCTTTTCCGATTGGACGTCGATCGGCGCGGAAGGCCTCGTCCACGGCTCGGTGACAATGAAGGGCAACGGGCGGCTGCGGACCGAATTCCGGCTCTGGGACGTCCGCGCCCAATCGCAGATGGTGGGGAAAGCCTACGAAACGCCGCCAGAGAACTGGCGCCGGGTGGCTCATATCATCGCCGACGCGATCTACAAGCGCATCACCGGCGAGAACGGCTATTTCGACACCCGCATCGTCTACATCGCCGAGAGCGGACCTACCACGGCGCGGGTCAAGCGGCTCGCGATCATGGATCAGGACGGCGCCAATCACCGCTTTCTCACCAACGGCCGCAACCTCGTGCTGACGCCGCGCTTCTCGCCTTCGACCCAGGAGATCACCTATCTCGCTTATGTCGGCAATCGCCCGCGGGTCTATATCTACAATATCGACACGCGGCGCCGCGAAGTGGTCGGCGAGTTTCCAGGCATGACGTTCTCGCCGCGTTTTTCGCCCGACGGCAACAAGATCATCATGAGCTTGGCCAGCAGCGGCAATTCGGAGATCTACACAATGGATCTGCGTAGCCGCGTCGTGCGCCGCCTCACTAAGCATGCCGCAATCGATACCTCACCATCCTTTTCTCCCGACGGCGCCAAGATCGTCTTCAATTCCGACCGCGGCGGCTCGCAGCAGATCTACGTTATGAGCGCCAATGGCGGCAGTGCCACCCGTATCAGCTTCGGCAAGGGCCGTTACGCCACGCCTGTCTGGTCGCCGCGCGGCGACCTGATCGCCTTCACCAAGATCGCCAAGGGCGGCTTCGCCGTCGGCGTGATGCGCCCCGATGGCTCAGGCGAACGCCTGCTCGCCAACGGCTTTCTGGTCGAAGGACCAACATGGGCGCCCAATGGCCGCGTATTGATGTTTTTCAGAAACGGCCGCGGCGGCACCCCGCAACTGTTCACGATCGATCTGACCGGCAGGAATGAGCGCCCGGTGGCAACACCGCTCGGCGCCTCCGATCCGGCCTGGTCGCCGACGCTGCCATGACGACGGGCCCTGCCCCGTCATGCGCGTCATCCCGAATTCGATGGCCCGGAGACCATCGGATAACTGCGCTACGGACCGTTGCTTGTGCGGATTCTGGAGTGCGGCCTATCGTGCCGGTAATCGGCGAATACTCGACCTCACAGAAGAAAGCGGTACAGGAGTAATTTTATGGTGCTGAATAAACTAGTGGTTCTTGCCGCGGCGGCGGCGCTTCTATCGGCCTGCGAGACCGGTCCCAAAAGCAAGGGGAATGTCTCGGGAGCCGGAGCCGGAGGCGGCGCGGGCGGCAACGGAACCTGGGTTGCCAAAGCGCAGCAATGCGGTGGCGAACGTGTGTTCTTCGATCTCGACCAGCATGACCTTAAGCCGGCGGCACGCCGCACGGTGGAATGCTGGGCGGGTTTCTTCAAATCGAAGCCAGGCATGACGCTGCTGATCGAAGGCAATGCCGACGAGCGGGGCACTCGCGAATACAACCTCGCGCTCGGTGACAGGCGCGCCAACTCGGTCAAGAACTATCTGGTCGCTCTCGGCGTCAATGCACGCCGCGTACGCACGATCAGCTACGGCAAGGAACGGCCCTGGGTGCCCGGCCCGAACGAGGCCTCGTGGGCTAAGAATCGCAACTCCAAAGCGATCGTGAATGCGGCGGGAAGCTGAGGACCGCCAGACCCGAAGCTCAACAGGGGCGGCGTCTTTTCGCCGGGACCGCCGCCCCAGTTTCGACAAACTGATCAATAGGATATGACTAAAGCCTGCCGCAATATCGAAGCCACGCAGGCGCCAGCCAACCAGACCGGACGTAGACATGACCCATCGATACCGCCTCACGCCGATCGTCGGCGGATTTCTGCTGGCCCTTGGATTCTCGACATTCCAGCCGGCCGTTCCCGCCCTCGCCCAGAGCTCGGAGATCCAGCAGGTTAGACGCGAGATCGCGCGCATGCAGCGCGAAATCGCCACGCTGCGCCGCCAGGTCGGCAAACGCGGCGGTCGCTCTCCGCGTTCCATTGGCGGAGAATTACCGCCGACATTGGCGGCGCGCATGGAAGTTCGCCTGTCCCAACTCGAGGGCGAAGCGCGCCGCATGACTGGCAAGCTCGAACAGGTTGGGCACAACCTCGCCCAGATCAAGGAGAAGCTCGACCGGGCAGTGTCCGACATCGAATTGCGCTTGGCCGCGTTGGAAAAGGGCAAGCCCATCGCCGGCGGCGCGAGCGCGCGCCCGCGGGCCCGATCAGGGAACACGGCGCGCGGTGGCACGGCCCGCGGCAAGCCCAGGGGCGGCACGCGCGGCCGCGATACGCGAAAAGCGTCCGGCGGCGGCTCCTCCGGGACAGCAGGCGGTTCGGCGGGCGGTTCGACCGCGCGCAGCGGCGGTGGCGCAGGCCAAGGTGGCGGCGAACAGCTCGCGCGCCTTCCGGACGGCAAGCCGGCCGAACAATATCAATACGCCATGTCACTGTTGCGCCGGGGCGACCACGTCAAGGCGGCGGGCGCTCTGAAGGCGTTCATTCGACGCTACCCAAGCGGGCCGTTGACCGGCAATGCGGTCTATTGGCTGGGCGAAGCCTACTATGTGCGCGGCAAATACCGCGAGGCCGCGATCCACTTTGCGGAAGGCTTCAAGAAGTATCCCAAAAGCCCCAAAGCACCGGCCAATCTGTTGAAGCTTGGCATGTCCTTCGGCAAGCTCAACAAGCGCGCCGAGGCGTGCGCCAGCCTCTATGAGCTGACCCGCCGCTATCCTCGCGCACCGACATATATTCGCCGCCGAGCCACCGGCGAATCGCGCAAGTTGCGCTGCGGCTGAAGGGGACCGCTCCATTGGGGATAGCCGGAACTGCCTGGATCCGCGGCTGAGCGCAATCGACTTTGAGCGCCTCATGGCGCAGCTCGGCCCATTTGAAGCAAGCCCGCATCTGGCGGTCGGCGTCTCTGGCGGTGCCGACAGTATGGCTCTCTTGCTGCTGGCCGATCGCTGGGCGCGCGCGCGTGGTGGGCAGATCACGGCGCTCACTGTCGATCACGGGCTGAGGGCCGCTTCAGCAAGCGAGGCCCGGCAGGTCGCCCGGTGGGGCCGTGACCTCGGCTTCGCCCACACAATTCTCCTACGGACCGGCCCGACGCCGCAAACCGGCATTCAGGCGGCAGCGCGCGCTGCGCGCTATGCCCTCATGAGCGAGTGGTGCCGAGCCAACGAAGTCCTGCACCTCCTCGTCGCCCATCACCAGGACGACCAGGCGGAAACCCTGCTCCACAGGCTTGGCCGGAGTAGCGGCGCCGCCGGCCTCGCCGGAATGCCGCCGATCTCCGAACAGGCGCATGTGCGGTTCCTGCGGCCGCTGTTGAGCGTCGGCAAGGCGGCGCTTGTGGCCACCCTCAAGGAACGTGGTCAGGACTGGATCGAGGACCCCAGCAACCTCGATCCCGCCTACACTCGCATCCGACTGCGGAATTTCACCCGGCGATTGGCGGAACAGGGCCTGCCCATGGCCGATCTGGCGACGGCGACGCATCAGCGCGCCGTCGCCAGGGCTGAAGCCGATTGCGCCGCAGCCACGGTTCTCGCCGCCGCCACAACACTCTACCCGGAGGGCTACTGCGAACTCGATGCCGCGCAGCTCTCGGACTGCCCGGCGGACATCGCTCGGCTCGCACTCGCGCGTATTGTCGTGACCATCGCCGGACGCCAACACCCTCCGCGCGGCGCCCCGCTGGAGCGCTTGGCCGAAGAACTGAGGGCTGGGCGGCTCACAGCTTCCCGCACGCTGGGAGGCTGCCGCATTCTGCCGGCCGGCAACGACCGGCTGCTGGTCTGTCGCGAGCCCGCCGCGGCGCGGGAGCGCCTTGCCTACCAACCAGGCGCCAGGCTCCGTTGGGACGGACGCTACACCCTTGCTCTCGCCAGCACAGGAGGTGCCGGATCGGCAGAGATGGGCGCACTGGCAGAAGAAAACAGTCGGGTTGAGATCGCCCGGCTCGGCCGCGCCGGGTGGGCGAAGCTCGTCGCCGACCAGCCCGAATACCACTCAAGCAGTATCCCCGCCGCCGTCCGCCCCTCGCTGCCAGCCCTTTGGCAGGGCGAGAAAATCCTTTCCGTCCCTCATCTTGGCCATACAAGCCAATATGAGGCGGCAGCCACCCCGATGATCGCCGCCGTCGCCTTCGCGCCGCCATTGCCACTGGCGGCTGCGCGTTTCAGCGTTGCGATCCGCATGAAATCGCCTACATACTATACCTAGTATATCGACACCGGGCGCCGACCCGCCGGTTCAAGTGTAAAGGGTTCGGCAAGACCGGTGCTGTATAGTCGCGATCCGGTCGATTTCCGGCGGGACGCCGAGAGCCTAGAGGAACCGAGCGACGTGAACAATTTCGGCAAGAACCTTGCACTTTGGGTGATTATCGGACTGCTGCTGATCGCCCTGTTCAACCTGTTTCAGGGCTCTTCGAGCGGCCGCGATCCCAATAAGCTGGCCTATTCCGACTTCGTCCAACGGGTTGAGGCCGGCACGGTCCAATCGGTCACCATCAAGGGCGACAAAATATCCGGCAAGCTGAGCAACGGCTCGGCCTTCACAACGATCAAGCCGACCGACGACCCCGAGCTGATCAAGCGCCTCCTGGCGAAAAACGTCCAGGTTGAGGCTGCGCCCAAGGAAGAGGGCATGCATCCGCTGCTCTCTGTGCTGATTTCCTGGTTCCCGCTGCTTCTCATCATCGGCCTCTGGATCTTCTTCATGCGCCAGATGCAGTCGGGCTCCGGCCGCGCGATGGGCTTTGGCAAGTCCCGCGCGCGTCTGCTGACCGAGAAGGTTGGGCGCGTCACATTCGAGGATGTGGCGGGTGTCGACGAGGCCAAGCAGGAAGTCGAAGAGATCATCGAATTCCTGCGCGATCCGCACAAATTCCAGCGCCTTGGTGGCAAAATCCCGAAGGGGGTTCTGTTGGTCGGCCCTCCGGGGACCGGCAAGACGCTGCTCGCCCGCGCCATCGCCGGCGAAGCCAACGTTCCGTTTTTCACCATATCCGGTTCCGATTTCGTTGAGATGTTCGTCGGCGTCGGCGCATCGCGCGTCCGCGACATGTTTGAGCAGGGCAAGAAAAATGCTCCCTGCATCATCTTCATCGACGAGATCGACGCCGTCGGCCGCCATCGCGGCGCCGGCCTGGGCGGCGGCAATGACGAGCGCGAGCAAACGCTGAACCAGCTCCTCGTCGAGATGGATGGGTTCGAGACCAATGAAGGCGTGATCCTGATCGCCGCCACCAACCGCCCCGACGTGCTGGACCCCGCGCTCTTGCGTCCCGGCCGCTTCGACCGCCAGGTGGTCGTGCCAAATCCGGACGTGCTCGGCCGCGAGAAGATCCTCAAAGTTCATATGCGCAAGGTGCCGCTGGCCCCGGGCGTCGATCCGATGATCATTGCTCGCGGCACGCCGGGCTTCTCCGGCGCGGATCTGGCCAACCTCGTGAACGAGGCAGCGCTGCTGGCGGCCCGCAAGAACAAGCGTATGGTCACCATGGCCGAGTTCGAGTCCGCCAAAGACAAGGTCCTTATGGGGGCCGAACGCCGTTCGATGGTGATGACCGAGGAAGAAAAGAAGGCGACGGCCTATCACGAAGCCGGCCATGCGCTGGTCAACATGCACATGCCCCACGGCGACCCACTGCACAAAGTCACGATCATTCCGCGCGGCCGGGCGCTCGGTGTCACCATGTCGCTGCCTGAGCGCGACCGGCTCAGCTACTCCAAGAAATACTGCGAGGCGAACATTGCCAAAGCTTTCGGCGGCCGCGTTGCGGAACAGCTGATCTACGGCGAAGAGCACGTCAATACGGGCGCCGCGCAGGACATTTCGATGGCCACCGGCCTGGCCCGCTCGATGGTTACCGAATGGGGCATGAGCGAAGAGCTCGGGCCGCTCCAGTATCAGGAGAACCAGGACGAGGTCTTCCTCGGCCATTCGGTCGCACGCACCCAGCACATTTCGGAAAAGACGTCGGAGCTGATCGATACGGAGGTGCGCCGCATTATCGACGAGGGCGAACAGACGGCGCGTCAAATCCTGAAAAAGCACATCAAGGATCTGCGCAAGATTGCCGAGGCGCTGCTTGAATACGAGACGCTCGACCTGGCCGACATCGAAAAGGTCCTGAAGGGCAAGAAGATCGACCGTGGCGACGACAGCGAGCCGACCGCCAAAACCGGCGACAAGCCGCGCGCTTCGGTGCCGACGACGTCCAAGAAGCCGCGCCCCGACGGCGGCATGGAGCCTGAACCGCAAGGGACGTAAAAGCCCTGCGATATCCGGCCGCCGGCCGGCCTCTGAAATTCGGCCATCGCGTGGCCGCGGTGCTCTCATGCCGGCATCCACACCTCTAATCATCCCCACGGCACTGGTCGGCGGCGACCGGGCTGTCAGTATGGTCGATGGCGGCATCGCGCACTGGCTGGCCGGTGGACCGCTCGCTTTCGCGGCCGTGGAGGTCGTTGAAGACGGCGGCAAGCGGTCTCTGCTGAACGCGGAGGCCCTCAAACGCCGCACCGATCTCAACCCAGTGCTGGAGCGCCTGATCGCACCCCGCCATGACTTCGCAGGATTGGCGCTTGAACCGCCCCGCGTCATGGGCATCGTCAACGTGACCCCGGACAGCTTTTCCGACGGCGGCGATTTCGCTGATGCCGAAGCAGCCATCGCTCAAGGCGGCGCACTGGCGGAGGCCGGCGCAGACATCCTTGATATCGGCGGCGAGTCGACACGGCCCGGCGCCGCTCCGATCAGCGTCGGCGAAGAAATCGACCGTGTCATACCGGTCATCGAGGGCCTGATTGGGCACGGCGCCGCAATTTCGATCGACACCCGGAACGCCGCCACCATGCGGGCCGCCATGGCTGCGGGCGCTTCCATCATCAATGACGTCTCCGCCCTCGAATACGACCCGGAGAGCCGGCAGACGGCGGCCGGGCTGGGCGTCCCCGTGATTCTCATGCATATGCGCGGCGAGCCGTCGACGATGCGGGAGAAAACGACTTATGACGATCTCGCCCGGGAGGTCTTTGACGAACTTGCGGCGCAGGTCGAAGCTGCCGTCGCGGCCGGCATTCCACGCGCGAAAATCGCCGTCGATCCGGGTATCGGATTTGCCAAGACCCAGGCCCAAAATCCGCCTCTGCTGCGCGACCTGGCGGCGTTACACGGACTCGGCTGCGCGCTCGCATTCGGCGTCTCCCGCAAGAGCTTCCTCAGCGCGATTACCGGTGAACGCGACCCCAAGCGCCTCATCGGTGCTTCCATCGCCGCAGCCTTGGCGGGGCTGTCGGCCGGCGCCCAGATCGTCCGCGTCCACGATGTTCGCGAGACCGTACAGGCTATGGCGACATCGCGGGCCATAGCCGACGGATCAGCAGATTGAACCCATGACCATCCCTAAGCCAAGCTGCGTTGAGCTAAACGGCGGCGGCGAGCCCTCGTGCGGCTTGGCTTTGAAGTGTCCGTTCGTGCTAAACACGCCGGCACGCTCACTCATTTCTCGATAAACCGGGATACTCCGATGGCACCAAAGCTATTCGGCACTGACGGTATCAGGGGCACGGCCAACATCGAGCCGATGACGGCTGAGACGGCGCTCAGGGTCGCGCTCGCGACCGGCCGCTATTTCCGCCGGGGCGAGCACCGCCACCGTGTGGTCATCGGCAAGGACACCCGCCTCTCCGGCTACACCATGGAGCCGGCGCTGGTCTCTGGTTTCGCTTCGATGGGCATGGACGTGTTCACCTTCGGGCCGATCCCGACACCTGCCGTGGCGCGCCTTACGCGCTCCATGCGCGCCGATCTCGGCGTCATGATCTCGGCCTCGCACAATGCGTATCAGGATAACGGGATCAAGCTCTTCGGCCCGGATGGCTACAAGCTGTCCGACGACATCGAACGCAAGATCGAGGGTTATGTCGCCGACGGCGCCGACACCGACCTTGTGCCCTCGCGAGAACTCGGCCGCGTCAAGCGTCTCGACGATGCCGCCGGTCGATACATCGAATTCGTCAAGGCGACCTTCCCCAAATCGCGCGGTCTCGAGGGCATGAAGATCGTCATAGATTGCGCGAACGGCGCCGCCTACCGCGTTGCACCCACGGTGCTTTGGGAGCTAGGCGCCGAGGTCGTGCCGATCGCGGTCGAGCCCGACGGCTTCAACATCAATGCGGAATGCGGTGCGACCCAGCCGCAGCGCCTGCGCGAGCGGGTGATCGCGGAGCATGCCGATCTTGGCATCGCGCTCGATGGCGACGCGGACCGCGTCGTTTTGGTTGACGAACGCGCTGATGTCGTCGACGGCGACCAGCTAATGGCGCTGATCGCCTCCGGCTGGCAGAAGCGTGGCCGTTTGACCGGCGGTGGGCTGGTCGCCACCGTGATGTCGAATCTCGGTCTGGAGCGGCACCTGGAGAGCCTCGGCATGACGCTCGCCCGCACCAAGGTCGGGGACCGCTACGTCGTGGAACACATGCGCGATCAAGGTTTCAACGTCGGCGGCGAGCAATCCGGCCACATCGTGCTCTCCGACTACGCGACCACGGGCGACGGGCTGATTGCGGCGTTGCAAGTGCTGGCGGTGCTGACCGACGAAGGCCGCCCGGCGAGCGAGACCGCGCGGTGCTTCACCCCGGTCCCGCAACTGCTGAAGAATGCGGCCATCAATGGCGCCGACCCGCTGGCCGCGGCCGCGGTCAAAACGGCGGTTTCGGAGGCCGAAGCCAAACTCGGCAAGACCGGCCGCCTGCTGATTCGCCCGTCAGGGACCGAACCGCTGATCCGGGTCATGGCGGAAGGCGACGACGCCAAGCTGATCCGTATCGTCGTCGACAGCGTCGTGGCGGCGATAGAAGAGGTTTCGGCCTAGTGCGCGAAGTGCCCTGCTTCTGCGCATCCTAAATCACGCCTATCCACCGGCGCCGACTTCAGGAGCATCGGCGCGCTCAACGCAACAATTCCGACAAGGCGATTCGAAATCATGATGGTTGACCGTACTACCGCAGAACGAAACACCCAAAAGTCCGCCGGCCCTACAACCGAAACCGTACGCCGGTGGTTCAATTGAAGGGCCGCGTCCTCTCCATCGCCGGTTCCGACAGCGGCGGCGGCGCCGGCATCCAGGCCGACATCAAGGCGATCACCGTGCTTGGCGGCTATGCCATGACCGCGATAACGGCGCTCACCGCTCAGAACACCAAAGGCGTCTTCGGCATCGTCGGCGTGGAGCCTGCCTTTGTCGCCCAGCAGATCGAGCTCTGCCTTGGTGACATCGGAGCTGATGCGCTGAAGACCGGCATGCTTCATTCAGCCCCGGTCATCGAAGCGGTCGCTGATGCAATCGAGGCGCATGGCGCCGGCATTCCGCTGGTGGCGGACCCGGTCATGATCGCCAAGGGCGGCGAAGCGTTGCTCGAAAGCGAAGCCGTCGCGACGCTGAAGCGCCGACTCTTGCCGCATGTCAGCCTGCTCACACCCAACCTGCCCGAAGCGGAAGTTTTGGCCGGCTCGACGATCGGGGATCTCGACGAGCAAAAGACGGTCGCGGTGTCGCTGTTGACGCTCGGAGCCGACGCGGTGCTTCTAAAGGGCGGCCACCGCGATGCGCCAACGATCCACGATGTGCTTGCCACAACAGACGGCATCGAGGTCTTTAGCAATCCGCGCATCGAGACGCCCCACACCCATGGAACCGGTTGCACGCTCGCTTCGGCGATCGCCACCGGTTTGGCCCAGAAGCTGACCCTAAGGGATGCCGTAATCCGAGCCCGGGATTACGTCCATCAAGCCATCGCCTCGGCCCCCGGTTACGGCGAGGGGCGCGGCCCGCTCAACCATGGCCACACGATTGCGGATCGCACGTAACGTCCTGCGGATCGGCGACCCGATCCGTAGCCTAGCGTTTTATACCGGGCCCCTCGGCATGACCCTCGTCGATCAAGACGAGGCGGCCGGCGAGACCGTCTTCAGGTTGGGGTATCCGGCGGGAGCGGCGAGCTCACCCGCGCCTGCCGAGCTTGAATTGCGATACCGAGCGGAACCGATGGGCACGCCGCCTGGCGGCAGCACGAGCTACTGGAAGGTCGGGATCACCGTCGCCGATGTCGATGTCGCGCGGACCTGCGCGCAAAAGGCAGGCGTTGCAGTGAGTGCACCGAGGCAATTCGAAGACATCGGCTATCTCTGCCATCTGGCCGATCCCGATGGTCACGCCATCGAGCTATTGCAACACCGCTTTGCCGCCTATCATCGACCCGTTCCATCGCGTGGCGACCTGGCGCTAGGCTCAGAGCCGACCTTAGCCCACATCACATTACGCGTGCGGGACGCCGAAGCGGCGCTCCGTTTCTACACTGAGCGTGTGGGCTTGACCTTGATGTCGCGCCAGCCAGTCCCGCGCCACCGCTTCACGCTCTATTTCCTGTCGACATTCGCCGATCCGCCGCCCAGCCCCGATCTCGAGGCGGTCGAGAATCGCGAATGGCTCTGGCAGCGCCCCTACACAATGCTGGAACTGCAGCACCGCTGGGATGACGCGGACAACGACTGGGCATCGAGGAACGACGCCACGCCCGGCTTCGACGGGATCGTTGTGGAAACGGACGAAGGCGCCTCGGACACACTGCGCGATCCCGACGGCAACCGCGTGGCCCTGATCGCTCCCTCGTCTTGACGCTCTAGGTCAATTGGCTTCAGACCACGGCGCGGCTTGAACGCGGGCCGGCCAAAGCCAGATCGCGCAAGGTTTCAAGCGCTTCGCCAAGCGTGGCGCGATCGGGCGCTGCGGCAAGCGAAATACGAACCGCCTCGGGCGCCTTTTCAGGCTCGATGGCAAAGGACGCCAATGAGTTGATCCGAATGCCGCGCGCCAAGGCCGCGGCCACAAACTCGTCGCGCCGCCAAGGGGCCGGCAGATCGAGCAGCAGGTGGAAGCTCGACGGATGCCCGCGAACCTTGAACCCCTCGAACAACTCTCCGGCAATCGCCTGGCGCGCCTCGATTTCCTTGCGCAAGGCATCGATCAGCCGCGTGGCCGTACCGTCATCGATCCAGCGGCCAATGATCTCGTGTGCCAATCCCGTCTGCGCAACGGACTGGGCGTAGATCACGTCGACGAACGCTTCCACCAACCGGTCGGGCGGCACCAGCCAGCCGACCCGCAAACCGGGCGCCAAACATTTCGAGGCGCTGGCGATATAGACCGTGCGCTCCGGCGCCATGGCCGCGATTGGCGGCGGCCGCCCGGGCAGCAAATAGCCGTAGACGTCATCCTCGATAATGATCAGGTCGCGCGCTTTGGCGACACGAACGATCTCCGCCCGCCGTTCGGCGCCCATCACGGAGGCGGTCGGGTTCTGAACCGTCGGCACGAGCAACACGGCGCGCGCATTGCTTCGCGCTGCGGCGGCATCGAGAGCGTCGGGCATCATGCCCTCTTTGTCGAGCGCCACGGGTTCCAACGTCACGCCGCGCAGCCGTCCGTTCTCGACCACACCCGAATAGGTGAACTCCTCCGCTAGAATCGTCCGATCGGGTCCGGCCAGAACATCGAACGTCGCCGCTAACGCTTGCTGAGCGCCATGGGTCAGCACGACGTTGTTTGGCGAAACGTCAAGTCCGATACGCTCGATGAAGCGCGCACCGACGGCGCAGTGCTCGGGATGCCCGGCCGGCGGCACATAGCGCAACAGGTTCTCCAGCCCGTCCGCGGCTGAGATATCTGCGAGCGCAGCGGCCAGCGCTTCGCCATGCACGCGCCAAGTTGCCATGTTGATCCCAAGATCGAGCGGGCCGGTCTCCGGCGGCGGTGCGATTGGACCGGCAACGCTGCGCGTGGCCTCGCGCACATAGGTGCCGCGCCCCACCTCACCGCCGACCAGGCCTTGCTGCTCGGCCAGCATGTATCCGCGGCTGACCGTGCCGACTGTGACGCCAAGCTGGTAGGCGAGATCGCGCTGCGGGGGCAACTTGTCGCCTGGCGCCAGCGCACCCTCTGCAACCGCATCGGCGATCGCGGCCGCGATCGCCTGGTAACGCGGTCCCTGATGGTCCGCAAGGTTCGGCATCCATATTGTCATGGTGACAATATTTATATTGACTGTATCAATTTGTCAATCATATTTGTTCAATATGGTGTCAATCGACATCATGTATCCTAAAAAAGGGTGAGATCATGAGTAATTGGACCGATACAATATCGGCCGGCCGATCCGCTCGGCGGTCGACGAGCTTCTCTGGCGGGCCATTGCGGCGCCTGCTTCACATCGTCATCGCGGGCGTCGATCTTGTGCTCATGTGGCAAGCACGGGCGCAGCAACGCCATCAACTGGCGAGCCTGAACGACCGCGTCCTGAAGGATATCGGGATCTCGCGCGTCGACGCCCATCGTGAGGCCGACAAACCCTTCTGGCGCCCGTGAGGCCGGAAACGATGACACGAATCCCGGTTTATCAGGTTGACGCTTTCAGCGATCGAGCATTCGGCGGCAATCCTGCCGCCGTCTGCCCGCTGGACGACTGGCTCCCGGATCAAACGATGCAGGCGATCGGGATGGAGAACAACCTATCGGAGACGGCCTTCTTCCGCCCACGCACCGACGGCGATTTCGACCTGCGCTGGTTCACGCCCGTCCACGAGGTCGATCTGTGCGGTCATGCCACGCTTGCCTCCGGCCACGTGGTGCTGAGAGAACTGGCACCGGATCGCGGCACTGTAACCTTCCATACCCGAAGCGGAGCCCTGACGGTCACGCAGGTGGACGACCGCCTGCTCATGGACTTCCCGGCATGGACCCCGAATCCGGCCGAAATCGGCGACGTGAGCGGCGCGATCGGGGTCGAGCCGGAGGCGGTTTTCGCGGCCAGTTACGCCATGGCCATCCTGAAGGACGAACGAGCAGTTCGGGCCGTCGAGCCAGACCACGCACGCATTCGTGCCCTTACCCCGTCGGAACTTATCGTTACCGCACCTGGGGACGACTGCGACTTCGTCTCCCGCTTCTTCGCGCCCGCCGGCGGAATTGACGAAGATCCGGTCACGGGCTCTGCGCATTGCCTTCTGACGCCCTATTGGGCCGATCGGCTTTCAAAAAATGAACTCCACGCACGCCAGGTCTCCGCGCGTGGCGGTGAGTTGTGGTGCGCCCATCGGGGCGACCGGGTCGAGATCGCTGGTCACGCCACGCCGGTGATGGTCGGCGAATTCCAGTTGTGACCGGAGAGGCAGCATCGCCGGCCGCCCCATCAGCCGTTGCACCGATTGCCGTCTATGTGGCGGCCGTCGCTGCTCTCACCTTGTGGGGCGGCACGGCCGTCGCCAACAAGATCGCCGTAGCGCATATTGACCCCGCCAGCGCAGGCATTCTGCGCTCGATGCTGGCCGGCCTGATCGCCGGCGGCCTTGCCCTCAGCCTTCGGTTTCCGTTTCCCAAGGAGGCCGGCCAGCGCGGGTTGTTGTTGGTATCCGGGATCGCCAGCTTTGCAGCTTGGCCGATGTTGCTGAGCCTCGGCCTCGGCCTCACTTCGGCCGGACACGCCGCCTTCATCATGGCGATGATCCCGGTCTTCACTGGGCTTATTGCTGCATGTTTCGATCGGGCCTGGCCGCGCGTGACCTGGTGGGGCGGCGTGACACTGGCGGCCATCGGCACATTCGCGCTGATCTTCTATCGCGGCGGCGGTACCACGGCTGAGGGTGCCAGTGTCGCAGGCGACCTCATCATCTTGGGCGGCGCTTCGATCTGCGCGCTCGGCTACGTGACGGGCGGCAAGCTTTCGCCGGTGATCGGCACCTGGGCCACGACCTTCTGGGGTCTTGGCTTAGCCTCGCTGGTGCTGATCCCGACGCTCGCGCTGCTGGCGCACCGAACCGACTGGGGCGCGGTCGGCACCGCGGGCTGGCTTGCGATCGCCTATATGACGTTCCTGTCCTCCCTCGCCGGCTACGCCGCCTGGTTCTGGGCACTCGGCCATGGCGGCATCGCCCGCATCGGCTCATGGCAGCTGGCCCAGCCGGTGCTGACGCTGCTCGCCGCGGTGGCAGTGTTGGGCGAGGCGATCACCTGGCCGTTGGTCTTGTCGGGTCTGGCAATCCTCATTGGCACGGCGATTGCGCAAATGCCCAAACGACAGGCCAAGGGCGGTTGATTGACGGCCGGGCCCGCCGACGCTTCAATGCGCTTGAGCCAATGGGACGAAATCGATGACAGACCTCGCTGCCCTTCAAGCCGCCGCCGATCTCATCCACGGCGTCATGCAGCCGACGGCGCAGCATTGCTGGCCGCTTCTCTCCGAACGCTGCGGCGCCGAAGTCTGGGTCAAACACGAGAACCATACGCCGACCGGCGCCTTCAAAATCCGCGGCGGCCTCGTCTATACCGATGCGCTCAAGCGCGAGGACCCCAACCTCAAAGGCGTCATCGCGGCGACCCGAGGCAATCATGGTCAGAGCGTCGCGACCGCCGCGCGCCGTTTCGGTCTGCGCGCCGTGCTCGTGGTGCCGCACGGCAACAGCCGGGAAAAGAACGCCGCGATGGCGGCGCAAGGCGGTGAGCTGATCGAGCACGGACACGATTTCCAAGCGGCGCTCGAGCACGCCCAGTCGCTGGCGGCCGATCAGGGCCTGGCAATGTTCCCGTCCTTTCACGAACTCCTCGTACGGGGTGTCGCCTCATATGCGCTTGAGCTTTTCCAAGGCGCGCCGGAACTTGACACGGTCTACGTGCCCGTCGGTCTGGGTTCGGGGATCTGCGCCGTGATCGCCGCCCGCGATGCGCTCAAGCTAAAGACCAAGATTGTCGGCGTGGTCGCCGCCAACGCCCCCGCCTACGCGCTTTCGTTCCGCGCCGGCAAGCCTGTCTCGACCAACGCGGCCGACACCATGGCCGACGGCGTCGCTTGCCGCGTGCCCGTGGAGGATGCGGTGATGCGCATCAACAAAAGCGTCGACCGCATCGTGGAACTCGAGGAGCACGAATTTGAGGCCGCGATGCGCCACTACTTCACCGACACCCATAACGTCGCCGAGGGCGCCGGCGCTGCGGCGCTCGCCGCACTCCTCAAAGAGCGCGACCGCATGCTCGGCAAGCGCGTCGGTGTTATCTTGACCGGTGGCAATGTCGATGCGGACGTCTACCACCGCGTGCTCGCAAACGGCATCGCCTGACAGCGCTGCCAAGGTCGCGCCGCAGCCTTACATCCGCTAGGCTGTCCCTCCCCCATCAGCCGTTTCACGAGACCCGCCGATGACCGAAGAACTGTTCCGCCAGGACGCCTATCTGAAATCCTGCGAGGCGACCGTCACTGCGGTGGGCGAGGCTGGTATTGTGCTCGATCGCACGGTCTTTTACCCCGTCGGTGGTGGGCAGCCGGGCGACTGCGGCACGCTGACGACAAGCGACGGCCGCGAAGTCCGGGTCACCGACACTCGCAAAGACAAAACCAGCGGCGCACATCTCCATGTACCGGAATCCGAAGACCACGGCGTCCAGGTCGGCGACACGGTAACCGCCGCCATCGACTGGGAACGCCGCCATCGTCTGATGCGAATGCACACCTGCATGCATTTGCTGCTCGCGATTATCGAGGGCGACGTCACCGGCGGCCAGGTCGGCGACGGCAAGGGACGTGTCGACTTCAACCTGCCCGACACCAGCCTCGACAAGGAGGCGATCGCCGCAGCGCTCAACCGCCTGATCGAGGAAGATCACCCGACGGAGGCGCAATGGATCACCGACGAGGAACTCGCGGCCCAGCCGGAGCTCATCCGCACGATGTCGGTCAAGCCACCCTCGGGGGCCGGAAAGGTCCGCCTTATGGAGATCGAGGGCGTTGACCTGCAACCATGCGGCGGCACCCATGTGGCGCGCACCGGCGAGATCGGACCGATCGAAGTCGGCAAGATCGAAAACAAAGGCCGCCAAAACCGTCGCATCAATCTGAGATTCGGGGCTTGACCCAATCGCACGACGGGTAAGGCAACAAACCGAGGGACACGATACCGCCAGAATCTTGTCTTGAGACGCCCGCAACCGCCGGCCACCGCCTTGTGCGGCGCCGGCGAAGCGAGCGCCCGGCGCCTGAGGGAACAAGAAAAGAGCCCCAAGATGAACAAGAAACCCGCCAACTCACTCGACACGATCAGCTATGCCGTGGAGAAGATCCTCGATCCCGATGAGTTCGTGGACATCCTTGAGCGCTCGACCCTGGCGGAGCGACGGCCGCTCGCTAGCAAACGCCGTGTCGCGCGCATGTGCCGTAACGCCAACCTGATCGTCACGGCGCGTGACGATACCGGCAAGCTGATGGGCATCGCCCGCTCTCTGACAGATTTCGCACTCTGCTGCTATGTCTCCGATCTCGCCGTGGACGAGAGCCTGCAGCGCGGCGGCATCGGCCGCGAGCTGATCCGTCAAACCCAGCAAGCCGCCGGCGGCGAGGAAGTCATGCTGCTGCTGATCTCCGCCCCAGCGGCGATGGACTACTACCCAAAGATCGGTCTGCGCCGCTTCGACAACGCCTTCGGCATCGATATGCGCGGCTAGCGGAAATGCCAGGCCGGCTATCCTGGCTCTTCGACCAACGCCGGGTCCCGGCGCACTTCCTCCAGCAGCCAGTCGCGGAACGCGGCGATCTTCGGGCGATCGCCGTTGGCTACAGGATAGACGAGATAGTAGGCGCTTTCGCTCGGCAGTTCGAAATCGATCGGCGCCACCAACCGGCCGGCCTCGATATCGCCGGCCAACATGCCACGGTCGGCGATCGCGACGCCCATTGCTGATTCCGCGGCGGTCAGTGCCAGCGCCACATTGTGAAATTTCGGTCCGCGCTCGGGATCGATGCCCGTCACCCCAGCCGCGCTCAACCACATTCGCCATTCGCCCATCCTGGACGACGCGTGCAGCAAAGTGAACGCCGCCAGATCCTGCGGGCGCTCCAATTTCGCTTCTCCCTTCAGCAATGCCGGGCTGCACACCGGCACCAATTCCTCTGAAAGCAGGCGGTGCGCGGTCAAGCCCGGCCAGCCGCCCAACCCGAATCGAACCGCCACATCGACGTCGCTGACCGTGAAATCGACCGAATCGACCACCGAGATCATGCGAACTTCGATCTCCGGGTATGCGGCCTGGAAACCCGGCAGGCGGGGCATCAGCCAGCGCACCGCAAAGCTTGGCGCAAGGCTCATCGTCAGCGGACCCTCGGCACCGGAAGTCACCCGCTCGGTCGCCTCGGCGATCCGCTCCAGCCCGGCGCGCACGTCGGGCAGAAAGGCCTGCCCTTCTTCCGTCAGGCGGACTTGACGGCGCTCGCGGCTGAATAGTTTGATCCCGAGGTGCTCCTCCAATGCGCGAATCTGGTGGCTCACCGCCGACGGAGTGATTGCCAGCTCATCCGCGGCTGCGTTGAAACTCAGATGCCGGCCAGCGGCCTCGAATGTGCGCACGGCATTGAGCGGGGGCAGGCGCTTCATCGCCACCTCTTAGATGAATATTTCTCACTTATTACCTGAGAAATGGTCGTTTGTCTGACCAACTCATAGGACACACATTCATAACATGCTTTTCACGGATGAATCATTTTCAACCTTCCACACCAGGAGCACGCCATGTCTACAGCCTATTATACCGCGACCGTCAAGCGCGCCGCCGGTGGTGGCATCGACCTCGACTTCTATGTCCGACAGGCCCATCAGCTACGCGGCGAAACCGTCGGAAGCGGCACCCGCCGGCTGTTCCGCAAGCTGGCGGATCGGTTCGGCAGTTCGGCCCGTGCGGTCGGCGCCATCTCCACTGCGTACGCGCCGCCTCGCGCCTGATACGCTCTCTGGCGCCGCCCTTTCCGAGGTCAACCTTGGGACCGTCATGCACCGCCGGCATGGCGGTCCCGACCGCCCCTGCGCTTTCCCGGCCTCCCCATATCCGTTAGGACCACGCCACATGGTGCGACATCCGTCGACCTGAATCGGCTCGAGGACTGCATGGCGGAGGGCGCCTCCAAGGATACTCGAATTGACCTGAGGCATATGATCGCCGCCTTGGCGGCGTTTGCTGCTATCGGCCTCTATGCCGTCCCCACGCCGCCCGGCATCCCCGAACCGACAATGCGGGCCTTGGCCCTGACGGTCCTGGCGATCGGCCTTTATGCGACCGCGGTGATCCCGGGATACTTCACTTCGATCATTTACATGTTTCTGGTCGTGCTGCTCGCGGTGGCGCCCCCTGCCGTGGCCTTTTCCGGCTTTCATTCCAGCGCGGTCTGGCTGGTTTTCGGCGGTCTTGTGATTGGCCAGGGGGTGCAGCAATCGGGGCTTGGCGCCCGTGCGGTGCGGAGCATGATCGCCTATTTCCCGACCTCCTATCTCGGGACGGTGACGGCGATCGCCAGTGTCAGCGGCATGATGGGGTTCATCATTCCCTCTGCCGTCGGCCGGGTCTCGTTGCTGGTCCCGATCGTGCTCGCGCTCGCCGATCGGATCGGCCATCCGCCAGGCTCGCGCGGCCGCGCCGGCTTTGTTATCGCCGCCGCCGGCGCCACCACGATCCCCGCATTCGCCATCCTGCCGGCAAACGTGCCCAATATAGGCCTGATCGGTGCGGCGGAAAGCATCTACAAGGTCAGCTTCACCTACGGCGAATATCTGGCGCTCAACTTCCCGGTCTTGGGTTTGCTGGGTCTGGCCATCATGCCGGTCCTGATTGCATGGCGTTTCGGCGAGCCGCCGCAGACGACGGTTAAGCCCGCGGCCGACCGGGCGGAAGATGGCGGCGCCACTGCCTGGTCGCGTTCCGAACGCCTGCTTTTGGCAATTGTCATGGTCGCCATTGCGCTCTGGGCTACGGACTTCCTGCATCGTATCTCGCCGGCCTGGGTCGCCCTCGGCGCGGCGGTAATCTGCCTCACGCCACGGATCGGCGTGTTGCCGGCAAGCGTCATCGTGGAGAAGCTCAACTTCGGACCGTGGTTCTTCGTCGCCGGCATCATCGGCATGGGCGCGGTGGCAACCCATGCCGGCCTCGGCACGCAGATTGCCGAACGCCTGCTGGCGGCGGTCGGCCTCGCCCCCGGCGCCGGGTTCGCCAATTTTGCGGCCATTGTCGGCCTGGGCATGGGCGTCGGCTTGGTCACGACCCTCCCCGCGGCGCCGGCGATCATGACCCCGCTTGCCAGCGCGATCGCCGACGCCACCGGCTGGCCGTTGGAAAGCGTGCTGCTGGCGCAGGTGCCGTCCTGGATGGTCTTTCCATTGCCTTATCTTGTCCCGCCGGTCGTCGTCGCCATCGCGATCGGCGGCGTAACCATGGCCCAGATGATGCGCTTCCTCTTCCCCTATTTTCTGTTCGGCCTGCTAGTGTTGCTGCCGCTCCAATACGTTTGGGGCCGCTTGCTCGGCTACTATCCATAAGCCGCCAACGCGGCGAACCATTTTCATCGGAGACTTTCATGTCCGAAGCCAAGCCGACCACGCGCAGCCGCACAATCACCTGGGAGGACCCGCATCCCGCCGCCGCCGATACGTCTGGTATGAGCGGCCTCGACTACATGCGCGCCATTCAGTCCGGCAGCGTGCCGCGTCCGCCGATAGCGGCCACCCTCGATTTCGACCTCGACAAAGTCGATGAAGGCGCGGCGATCTTTTCCTGCCTGCCCGGCGAGCATCATTACAATGTCATCGGCATGGTTCACGGGGGGCTGGTTTCCAGCCTGATCGACAGCGCCAGCGGCTGCGCCGTGCATACGACCCTGCCCGTCGGCATGGTGTATTCAACGGTCAATCTTTCGGTCGACATGCTCCGGCCGGTGACCAGCACGACCGGCCGATTGCTCGTGGAGGGCGCGGTCGTCCATCGCGGTTCGCGTATCGCCATTGCGACCGCCGAGGTCAGGGGCGAAGCCGACGGCAAGGTCTATGCCCGGGGCCAATCGACCTGCCTTATCTTCTCCGCGACGAAGGGATAGCGAGTGCAAAGTGCAATATGGGGCTCAACATCCCGATCGAAAATTGCACCCACTGAACCACCTAAACCATTGTAAGGGAGCAATAAAACGGAAGACAGATCGTGTGCGCTGTTGCATAACGCCAGGATCATGCGCGCATCCTACTATCAGGTCGACGCCTTCACGGACCGCCTGTTCGGCGGCAACCCAGCCGGTGTCTGCGTCCTTGAGAGCTGGCCCTCGGATGCCATCCTCCAGTCGATTGCCAGCGAGAACGCCAAGCCCGGCAACGCCTTCGTCGTGCCGGCCGGTAGCGACGTTGATTTCGATATCCGCGTCTTCACCCCGACTGTCGAAGTCGACATGTCCGGCCACACGACCCTGTCCGCGGCCTTCGCGCTCTTCACCGAATGGGGCTTTGAGCGCGATCGGATCGTCTTTGACGGCCGCAGCGGGCACTTAACCGTGGCCCGTCAAGGCGATCTCCTTACGCTCGACTTTCCAGCCCTCGCCGCCAAACCCAACGGACCGATTGATGCTATCGGGAAGGCTCTCGGCACACCGGCACAAGCCGTCCACACCGGCATTGACTGGATGGCGGTCTTCGAGCGCGAGGACGATATCGTCGCGCTTGCCCCCGACATGGCGGCCATCGCCGGGCTCGACTGTCGAGGCCTGATGGCGACCGCACCGGGACACGATTGCGACTTCGTCTCGCGTTTCTTTGCGCCCGGCGCTGGTTTGCCCGAAGACCAAGTCACAGGTTCCGCTCACTGTATGATGACGCCCTATTGGGCCAAACGTCTCGGCAAGACGCGCCTGGAGGCCCGTCAGCTTTCGCCGCGCGGCGGCGTTCTGGTGTGCGAGGACCATGGAGAGCGGGTCGAAATCTCGGGTCAGGCCGTCCTCTACGCGCGCGGAACTATCGAGGTCTGAGCCATGGCGATCCCCGTCTACCAAGTCGACGCCTTCACCGACCACGTCTTTGGCGGCAACCCCGCGGCGGTCTGTCCGCTCGATACATGGATCGACGAGGCGACGATGCAAGCAATCGCGACGGAGAACAATCTTTCCGAGACCGCCTTCTTTGTGCCAAACGGGGACGAATACGAGATCCGCTGGTTCACCCCGGTCGCCGAGATCGACCTTGCAGGCCACCCAACGCTGGCGACGGCGCATGTCATCTTCCAATATCTTGCTCCCGATCGCAACGGTGTCACCTTCACGACCAAAAAGGCCGACACGCTCCGCGTCACTCGAAAGGGCGACCGGCTGACGATGGATTTCCCGGCGCGCGCGCCGCGCGCCCATCCCGGCATCGGCGATGTCGTGACGGCCTTGGGCGCCGCTCCGCGCGAGGTCCTGGCCGCCCGCGACGGCCTCGCGGTCTTCGATACCCAAGCGGAAGTTGCGGCTCTCGCTCCCGACATGAACGCAGTCGCTACGCTCGACTGCATGGGGCTGATCGCCAGCGCGCCGGGTGAGGATTGCGATTTCGTGTCACGCTTCTTCGCGCCTGGGATGGGCGTCGACGAGGATCCCGTAACCGGCTCTGCCCATTGCACCCTCATTCCCTATTGGGCCGGGCGGCTGGGCAAGACCGAAATGATCGCCCGGCAGATCTCGGCGCGCGGTGGGCTCATCCACTGCGCCCTCGACGGTGAGCGCGTGCGGATCGGCGGCCATGCGGTCACCTACATGTCCGGCGAGCTGGCGCTATGAGCCTGGAAGGGCATGACACCCTTAACATCAGACCGGCCACGACGCCGGCTGAGATTGAGACCATCCGCGAGCTTTTCCTGGAATACGGCGAATCGCTGAACTTCGACCTCTGTTTTCAGGGTTTCGACGACGAGCTCGCCGCCCTGCCTGGCGCCTACGCGCCGCCGGCTGGCCGGCTGCTGCTTGCTCTTCACGGCGAAGCGGTCGCCGGCGGTGTCGGCTTGCGCCCGCTCTCGCCGGGGGTCTGCGAGATAAAACGCCTCTACATCCGGCCCGCTTACCGGGCGCTGAAGGCCGGCCGGCGTCTGGCCGAAGCGGTGATCGCCGAAGCCCGCTTGGCTGGATACCGGGCCATGCGGCTCGACACCTTGCCCGATATGAAGGCGGCCCAGGCGCTTTACGCCTCTCTGGGCTTTCGCGACATCGCGCCTTATTACGACAATCCGATCCCCGGCGCCCGATATTGCGAACTCGACCTGTCCGGCACGCGCTGAACTCCGTAGCCGAATGCAAGGGGCCGCACGCAAGGCACCGCCCCTCGCGATCTCCGGGCTAATGCGCTAGGAGATAGGCTGCCGACGCCTGCTGCGGGGGACCATGAAGTACGATCTATATTTCGACGATTTCAGCCTGGGCGACCGGTTCGAGACGCCGGGCATTACGGTCACCGAGACCTCGATCATCGACTTCGCTCTACAATGGGATCCACAGGCCTATCATGTCAGCCGCGAAGCTGCGGCGGCGCATCCGATGGGTCAGGTCTTCGCCAGCGGCTTCCACACAATCTCGATCATGTTCCGACTGTTCGCCCAAGAGGGCATCATCGGCAAATGCTCATTCGCCGGCGGCGATTTGCATGTGAAATGGCAGAAGCCGGTTTTCGGAGGCGACACGATCCGCTGCATCTTTGAAGTGACCAAAATGCGCGCCCTCAAGTCGCGACCCGGCCTCGGGGCGCTCACCATGTCCCATACGGCCTATAACCAACGGGACGAAGTTGTGGTCGATTGCGAATGCACGCACATCGTCACCCAGCGACCGGCAACCGGCGGCTGATCGTCCGGCGAACAAGCCCTGGAAGCGACAAGGCCCTCAATGACTTTGAAACCCATCTACTTCGACGAATTACCGATCGGCCGACAAACGGAAACCGAATGGCACGAGATGACGCGCGAGGCGATCGTGGCGTTCGCGGGTGAATACGATCCCCAACCCTTTCACGTCAGCGACGAAGGCGGTCGGACATCCGGCTTCGGCAGGCTCGTGGCCTCCGGCCTGCACACATTCGCGGTATTCAACAAGCTGCGCATGGCGATCGACGGGGGCATCGTCGTCACCGCTGGGCTCGGTTTCGACAAGTTGCGCTTCCTGGTCCCGGTTGAACCCGGCGACCGGTTGCGGGTGCGCGGCGAGGTGGTCGAAAGTCGCGTCAGCCAATCGAAACCGGACCGGGGCGTCGTGGGCTGGGAGTTTCTGGTCGTCAACCAGCGCGACGAGGCCGTTCTGAGCCTTGAGTTCCGCCTGATGGTCGCAATGGACCCGAAGGCCTTGGAGCGCAGCTAAGCCGGCCTCAAAAAATGCGCGACCGTTGGCTATCTAGGCCGCTTCTGACGCGCCTGGCCGAATGCCTTCAGCCCCGGCGGCGGCACTTTGAATAACTTCCCGTTGATCGGCGCAACCTTCAATCGCCTCAGGTTGAGCGCCACCGTGCTGCGGCCGCCCTTGTTGGCGACCTCGCCAATGAAGCGCACAATGATCCCGTGGCTTTCCACCCAGACATGTCCCTTGATCTCGAAGCCCGACACGTTCGCCGCAATGGCGTATTTGTTGGCCTCGACGCCGTTGGCATTCTCGCGACCGACCCGGACCCCTTGCCATTTCGTACAATAGAGGTCGATGCCCCGCACCACCGGAATGCCGCAGAAGCGCCCGCTCCACTTCGATTTCAGGTAATACCCTTCCGAGGGATAGGCCGACCAGACTTCCTGTTTGTTAATATCGACAATGACGATATTGAGCAGACCCTTGCCTTTTGGCGCGCCCTTTGGCGGACGAAGCACCCGACGTTGCCAGTTGGACGTCTGATGAAGCATGCCCTCAAACAGCACACGTCCGCCGCGCTTTTCCACGGCAAAGGCCTGAAACGGCGCAGTGACCTGCTTGAAAACGATCTGCTCTGGACCTGCGGCGCGGGCCGACGATGGACCGGCCACCAATACGGCACATGCCGCAAACATGATCCATGCGAAACGCCGGGTCATGCGGCCACGTCGAGGGCCGGCACGCTGCGCCCCAGCCCGCCGAAACGGTCGAGCAGCCGTCCGCGCCAAGCCAAAATCGCCGGTTCGTCGTCCAGCAGCGGAAAGGCGCTGGCGCAGCGCGCCCATTGCAGCGCGCCAAATACCACATAGTCGGCGTAGGCCGGCCCATCCCCGCTCAGATACTCCCGCTCACCGAGTTGGGCGCGGAGCGGCGCCAAGGCGATTTTGAGCTTCGGCAGCCAGTCATCCCTCTGTGTCGCCGCATCCTCGATCGTGGTGCCCAGCCGTTTCTCCCTGCTTTCCCGGAAATAGTCGCGATCCACGGGTCTCACCACCTGGAAGAGGTCGCCGATGATGACCCTGAATACCGATGTATGAAGCGCGGTATCGCACCAATGGGAGACGAAACGCGCCAGTGCTCGGCCCTGAGGTCCCCCGAACAGGGTCGGCGCGTCGGGATAGGCGTCCTCCAGGTATTGCGCAATCGCCCAAGACTCGGCCACAGTCCGGTCGCCATCGATCAACACCGGCACGGTCTTGCTGCCGGTGAAAGCAAATTTCTCTTTTTCGGTAAAACCGCAGGGCTCGTAAGCCGTTTCCAGCTCCTTATGCGCCAGCGCCATGCGGATACGCCAAGAAAATGGACTGAACCGGCGATCGTCATCGCCGAGCAGCTCATAAAGAACCCGCGCCATTTGGACCGTCCTGGTGGATCGAACCTGCCTGCGCCGATCCTAACGCCCCGTGCAGCCTCTGTCATCGGCGCAGCCAGAGATTTCGTCCGGCATTCGCCCTATGCTAGGTTCCGCCCCCGAAATGGGCCAATCGGGGAGGCTATCACGCGGTTGCGGCGGCCTGGCGTGGCTGGTTGTGTCCGTGCACGAGGTCGGCAGCGTCATGTTCGTAATAGACAGCTCGATCCAGATGTGGGCGACCTTTGCGCTCATCTTGGCCGCCTTGGTCTCCTATGCGCGCGAACGCTGGCCGCTGGAACTGACTTCGCTGGCGGTGATCGCGGCGCTTCTGCTGTTTTTCCAGATCTTTCCGGCCCGCAATGTTGCCGGCGAGAACTTGCTTGGCGCCGAACGTCTGCTGGCGGGCTTCGCCAGTCCGGCACTGATCACCGTTCTCGCCCTGCTGGTGATCGGCGAGGGGCTGAAACAGACTGGCGTGCTGGATCGGGTGGCGCAGATCATTTTCTCCGCCGGCGGAAATGCCGCCCGGTCGATAGCAATCGTCCTCCTCGCCGTCATGGTGATCAGCGCCTTTCTCAACAATATCCCAGTGATCGTGATGTTCATCCCGATCATGCAGGCGCTGGCGGCAAGGACCGGCCGGTCGGCCAGTTCGGTGATGATGCCGCTCTCCTTCGTCGCGGTGCTCGGCGGCATGGGCACCTTGATCGGCTCGTCGACCAACCTCCTGGTTTCGGGTGAACTGGGAGAACTCGGGCTCAAGCCCTTTGGGTTCTTTGATTTTTCGGTCCCAGGCGTGGTGTTGGCGAGCGTCGGCTTCCTTTACAGCTTCCTCATCGCGCCACGCCTGCTTCCCGACCGCGCCTCGATGACCGAACAATTGATCGAGGGGGCCGGCAAGCAGTTCATTGCCCAGCTCACTGTGCAACGCAACGCCAAGCTGGTCGGCGCCAGCGCCGTTGGCGGTTTCTTTCCCAGCCTGCCCGACATCACCGTTCGCATGGTATTGCGAGGCGAACACGCCGAGCTGCCGCCATTCGACGAGGATCAATCGATCGCGCCGGGAGACGTGCTCCTGGTCGCCGCCACGCGCAAGGCGCTGACCGCGGCACTGCAGCGCGATCCCGGCCTCACCGGCATGGAGGAATTGGTCGAAGACGAAGACGAAGAGACGCCGCGCAAACCGGGCACACAAATGCTGGGAGAAGTGATGGTCACGCCGGCCTCCCGCCTCATTGGCCAAAGCCTGGAGCAGGCCGGCTTTCGCAAACGCTTCGGCTGCGTCGTACTGGGGATCCAACGGCGCTCACGCATGATCCGCGCCCAGGTCACGGAGATTCGACTGGAAGCCGGCGACGTGCTGCTGGTCCAGGGCCAACGGGCCGACGTAAGGGCGTTGCGGCGCAATCCACATGTGCTGCTTATGGAATGGTCGGCGACCGACCTGCCCCGTCGCCACCACAGCCGTCGCGCGATCCTAATCTTTGCCTTGATCGTGGCTTCCGCTTCCAGCGGTCTCGTCCCCATTGTCGTCGCCACCCTTGTCGGGGTCGCAGCGATGATCGCGGTCGGTTGTCTGAACGTGCGCCAGGCGGCTGCATCGCTCGACCGTTCGATCGTGCTGACGATCGCCATGGCCCTGGCGCTGGGGGCCGCTATGCAGGCGACCGGCGGCGCCATGTTCCTGGCCGACGGGCTGACCGGACTGATGGGCGACGCTTCGCCGGCCTACGTCCTTTCGGCGTTTTTCCTCATGGTGGCACTGCTCTCGAACATCATCTCGACCAAGGCGGCCGCTGTCCTGTTCACGCCGATTGCGGTCGGCATCGGCAAAGGGCTCGGTATCGACCCCATGCCCTTCGCCGTCGCGGTCGTGTTCGCCGCCAACTGCTCCTTCGCTTCGCCGATCGGTTACCAGACCAACCTTCTTGTGATGGCGCCCGGGCATTACCGCTTCCTTGATTTCGCCCGCGCCGGGCTGCCGCTAATCTTCCTGATGTGGCTCGTCTTCAGCCTGTTCGCGCCGTGGTATTACGGGCTTTCGTGATAGCGCCTGCCGGAAACCCACCGCGTCGCCCCGTCGCAATTGACGCACTGCAACATGGCGCATAAAGTCCCGGCTCCGCTGGCGGCCCCTGCCGCGGCGCCCCGATCCTGAAGGACCTCGCGCCATGAAGCCGACGACGCGGCCGGCCAATCCCAACTTTTCCTCCGGTCCCTGCGCCAAGCGACCCGGCTGGAGCGTTTCGGCGCTGCAGGATGCGCTTGTCGGACGCTCGCACCGGGCCAAGCCCGGCAAGGCCAAGCTCGCTGAGGTGATCGACCGCAGCCGCACAATCCTGGGCATCCCCGACGACTACCGGCTCGCCATTGTGCCCGCCTCGGACACCGGCGCGGTGGAAATGGCCCTGTGGTCCCTGCTTGGACCTCGCGGTGTCGATGTGCTGGCCTGGGAAAGCTTCGGCAAGGGCTGGGTCGGCGATATCACCAAGCAGCTCAAGCTGGACGACACGCGCACCATCGAGGCCGATTACGGTCACCTGCCGGACCTGGCCCAGGTCGATTTCGAACGCGACGTCGTTTTCACTTGGAACGGCACGACATCCGGCGTCTGCGTGCCGGACGGGGAATGGATCGCAACCGACCGCAAAGGCCTTACCATCTGCGATGCGACATCCGCTGTATTCGCAATGCGTCTCGATTGGGCCAAGCTCGACGTGGTCACCTGGTCCTGGCAGAAGGTGCTCGGCGGCGAGGCTCAGCACGGCATGCTGGCGCTCTCGCCACGCGCCGTGGAACGCCTTGAGAGCCATACGCCAAATTGGCCGATGCCCAAACTTTTCCGCCTGACCAAGTCGGGCAAACTGAGCGAGGGCGTATTCCGCGGTGAGACCATCAATACCCCCTCAATGATCGCAGTAGAGGATGCGCTCGACGCCCTCCGCTGGGCTGAGGGTGTCGGCGGGCTGGACGGCCTGGTGGCCCGTTCGCAAGCCAACCTCGCCGCCGTCGCCACCTGGGTCGAAGCGAGCCCCTGGGCCGCGTTCCTTGCCGCCGACAAGGCATCGCGCTCGTGCACCTCTATCTGCCTCGCCATCGCCGATCCTTGGTTTCAAGGTCTGCCAGCCGCGCGCCAGGCGGATGCGGCCAAGTCCATTGCCACGCATCTCGACCTTGAAGGTATCGCCTACGATATCGGCGCCTACCGTGACGCTCCGCCCGGCCTTCGCGTTTGGGGCGGCGCCACGGTGGAAGCCGCGGATGTAGAAGCCCTCATGCCCTGGCTCGATTGGGCTTATGACCGCGTCAAGGGCACCCAGGCCGACGCCGCCTGATTGCATTGGCGGGGCCGGGCCGGCATCTTTAGCGATGGCGCGCACGCGCTTCCAGAGTATCAGGCCTGAAAGCCGCACAACCTGAGCGATCCAGCCACGCAAATCTAAGTATCACCCTGGAGCGGTACGACGCGACGCAGCGTCGCGCCTTCCTCGACGACACGACTTCCACGACGACACGACCCATTCTGTTTCACCAATCACCGGGCGACCCGATGCCAAAAGTCCTTATTTCAGACAAGATGAGCCCTCGCGCCACGGAAATATTCAAGGCGCGCGGCGTCGAGGTCGACGTGAAGACCGGTATGAGCCCGGACGAACTCAAGGCCGTGATCGCCGATTATGACGGACTGGCGATCCGCTCATCGACCAAGGTGAAGGCCGACATCCTCGATGCCGCCGCCTCTTTGAAAGTGATCGGCCGGGCCGGCATCGGCGTCGACAATATCGATTTGCCCACTGCGACAGCCAAGGGCATCGTGGTGATGAATACGCCTTTCGGCAATTCGATCACGACGGCCGAGCATGCCGTGGCGCTCATGTTCGCACTGGCGCGGGAGCTACCCGAAGCCGACCGCTCGACCCAGGCCGGCAAGTGGGAGAAGTCACGCTTCATGGGCGTCGAGCTGACCGGCAAGACACTGGGTATCATCGGCTGCGGCAATATCGGCGCGATCGTCGCGGAGCGCGCGCTCGGCCTCAAGATGAAAGTCATCGCCTTCGATCCCTTCCTCGGCCCGGAGCGGGCCCGCGAGTTGGGCGTGGAAAAGGTCGAGCTCGACAATCTGTTGCGCCGCGCCGACTTCATCACTCTTCACACCCCGCTTACCGACGCCACCAGGCACATCATCGACGCCGCGGCGATTGCGAAGATGAAACCGGGCGTGCGCATCATCAATTGCGCGCGTGGCGGTCTCGTGGTTGAAGCCGACCTCAAAGCGGCGCTCGCCTCTGGGCATGTCGCCGGCGCGGCACTCGACGTGTTCGAGGATGAACCCGCCAAGGAGAATTTCCTATTCGGGGTGGACAACTTCATCGCCACGCCTCATCTCGGCGCCTCGACTGAGGAAGCGCAAGAGAATGTTGCCGTGCAGGTCGCCGAGCAGATCGCCGATTTCCTGCTCGAGGGCGCGGTGGTGAATGCGATCAACATGCCCTCGCTCTCCGCCGACGAGGCAACGAAGCTTGCGCCCTATATGAAGCTTGCCAACCTGCTCGGCAGCTTTGCCGGCCAGCTCACCGAATCGGGCCTGCTCAAGGTGGCGATCGAATTTCAAGGCGAGGCCGCGAACCTCAACAACACGCCCATGACCGCGACGCTGCTGGAAGGTCTGCTTTCGCCGGTGCTGGAAACCGTCAACATGGTCAACGCACCCGTCATCGCACGCGAACGCGATATCGAAGTTACCGAGATCAAGCACGCCAAAGCGGTGGACTACCAGACCCGCATCAAGCTCACCGTGACCACGGAGAAGCGCGTCCGCTCGGTCTGCGGCACGCTCTTCGGCGGCGACAAGCCCCGCATTATCGATATCGAAGGTATTGAGCTGGAGGCTGAGCTGAGCCCCCATATGCTGTTCTCCCGCAACGACGATCTGCCGGGGCTGATCGGCGCCCTCGGGACCGCGTTGGGTGAGGCAGGCCTCAACGTCGCCACCTTCAACCTTGGCCGCGACAAGCCCGGCGGCCTTGCCATAGCGCTCATCGCGGTTGATCAAACAATCTCAGAGGATGTCGTGAAGAGCATCGCGGCCCTGCCCCACATTACTCAGGCCAAGGCGCTGAAGTTTTAAGGCACCAGGAGCCTTCGAGACACGAGGCCAGGCGCTCGGTCGGATAATCGTCTAACGCAGGCGGAAGCTCCGCGGCAGAACCCCACCGCCGCCGCGTGCGACAAGTGCGCCGTTCCGATCCGTCACCGTGTAGCAGCCACTCACCTTGCGCCAGCTGCGCCAGCGCAGGCAGAGCCGGTTGCCACTGAGCGTCCAACTACCGGAGTCATTGCCGGATTCGGTCGATTCCGCGTAGCCCGACCGTTCTTCCGTGTAAGCTCCAGCCAACCGGCCGCCGGGCAGAAAGCGGATCCGATAAAATCTATCGCCGGCGCCGAAGCCGACCTGGAAGGATATGATCTTGCGCCCCACGGCGGCGCGGATGCGCGCTCCTGACAGGCTCGCGACTTCGGGTGCTCGTGTGCTGCCACCGTTGCCGGCGCGGCGGCGCGCCGCTTCCTCGCGGCGACGGCGGGCAATTTCTACTCTGCGCCGACGCTCGGTCTCCGCCCTGCGGCGAGCCGCCTCTTCCCGGCGTTGACGTTCGATCCCGGCACGACCGCGCGCGGCCTCCTCGCGACGTTTGCGTTCGAGTTCGGCCTGGCGGCGGGCAGCTTCCTGGCGGCGACGTTCAGCCTCCGCCCGGCGGCGGGTTTCCTCGGTGTTGCCTTCTTCGGCGCGTCGACGCGCTGCTTCCTCTGCCCGGCGCTTGGCCTCGGCCTGGCGAGCTTTTTCCTCGGCGCGCCGTTTGATCTCCGCCTTACGGGCGGCTTCCGCCGCACGGCGCTTGGCTTCTACGTTGCGAGCGGCCTCCGCCGCGCGGCGTTTGGCCTCAGCCTTACGAGCGGCCTCCGCCGCACGGCGCTTGGCTTCGGCGTTGCGCGCTGCTTCTTCCGCGCGGCGCTTGGCTTCGGCCTGGCGGGCAGCTTCTCCAGCCTGGCGATTGGCTTCAGCTTGACGGGCGGCCTCTTCGGCTTGACGTTTGGCCTCAGCTTGGCGTTGGGCTTCCTCGGCTTTGCGGCGCTCTTCGGCCAGCCGTGCCTCCTCCGCCTTGCGTTTGGCAATTTCCGCTTGGCGAGAGGCCTCGCCGGTGCCGAAGCCGTCAGTTGCGACATAACTCGCAACTCCTGCCCCACCCAACATCACAACACCCAATGCTGCATAGATGAGCGTCCGCGCGGACCGGCGACCGCCACTGCCACGGCGCTCGGATGGCCTGCCCGACGCAGCGTACGCTGGTGCCGCGGGCCGGGAGCGGCTTGCCCGCGCAGCGGCGCGCGGACCGATTGTGCCGCCAGGCGTCGGCCGCGAGGCATCGGCCTGCTGCTCGCGAGGCGCAAGCATTTGGGGGATCCTGCCGCTTGGAACCTCTTCGCCGTGGCGGCCCAACAAGTCGCCTCGCAGCTCGGCCACCGTTTGCGGCCGGTCGGCCTCCATGATTGAAAGCGAACGATCGATTGTTTCGAGGAGCTGGCGGGAATAGCCCTTGCCGCCTGCCTTGACCGCGGACTTCAAGGGATCGGGGTTTCCACGCGCCTGTGAAGATAGCCGGGTCGGCGCATCCACTGGAGGTTCGTCGGCGACCAGCAGATACATCACCGCGCCGAGGGCATAGATGTCAGTCCACGGTCCTTGATGGCCGCTGGTTTCGTATTGTTCGTGGGGTGCGTAGCCGGGCGTGAATATCCGCGTCAGGTTCTGGCTGCGACCGCCCAAGGCCTGACGGGCGGCACCGAAATCGATCAGTACGGGCGAGCCGTCGTCCCGGATATAGATGTTGCCGGGCTTGATGTCGCGATGCAGGAAGCCGGTCGCGTGCACCCGCTCCAAGCCCTCGAGCAGCGGATCAATGACGTCGTAGATCTCCGCCTCGTTCAGGGTCCTGCCGGCGATCAGAAGCTCCGCCAAGCTTTGGCCCTGCTGGTATTCCATGACCATATAGGCGGTGCCGTTTTCGGTGAAGAACCGATAAACCGGCACGATGTTGGGGTGGCTGAAACTGACCAGGGTCGCCGCTTCCTTTTGGAAGCGATCGAGGCCCCACTCGAATTCCTCTGAATCGGCCGAGCTGATGGGACGGACCGAACTGTCATCGGGATTGCGCGAGGCGATGCCGGCGGGCATATATTCCTTGATCGCCACTAGCCGGTCGATGACCAGTTCGCGCGCCTTGTAGGTCACGCCGAAGGAACCGGCGCCGAGGACGCCCTCGATGCGATAGCCTTCGAACTGATATCCGTTCGGCAATGCGTTTTGGTGGCGCTCGTCCGCCATGGAACCCTAGTCCTTTGCGTGAATCTGGCGGCCGGTATGAGGCCCATCCCCACCCGGCAGGTCCGACGCTATCGCAAAACGTGATCACCGTGAAGTGACGGTCGTCACGCCACCTGGAAGAATTCGCTCAAAAATACAACGAAATCGGCAGATTCGATGGTGATTCGCTCTGGCACCGCGGAGGCGCCATGAATTATCGCCTTCTTTTCATATCCGACGGTCCGGGACTACTGGCCCGCCAATCCCGACAACAATGCCGGTTGCCAGCCACCGCCGCCCAATGACGCCCGGAGCCTCCGGTCACGCTCCAACGATTTCCTGGATTTGGCGGATCACCTTGTCCGGATCGACCGGTTTTTCGATGTAACCATCGCAGCCGGCTTCGAGCAGTCTCTCGCGGTCTCCGGTCATGGCGAACGAAGTCACCGCAATCACAGGGATGTCTTTAGTCGCATCTTTGGCCTTCAACAGGCGCAACACCTCGGTTCCGTCGATATCGGGCAACTGGATGTCGAGCAGAATGAAGTCGGGAGATCGCGCGATCGCCATCTCGTAACCTTGCATGCCCGTCTTGGCGACCATTGCCCCAAATCCCGCATGTTCCAGAATCAGGCTGATGAGAACCCAGTTATCTTCGTTGTCCTCGATGATCAGTGCGGTCTTCATGGCGTCTTCGCATCGGATGACCTGGCCGATCGGGCGTCGATCGATGAGGGGATGTGAAGCGTGAATGTGCTGCCGTCGCCAAGGCGGCTCTCCGCCTGAACGGTCCCTCGCAACATCTCCGTTACGATTTTCTTCGTGAGGTAGAGACCTAGACCCGTACCGCCCGCCTTAATGCGCAAGTGCGAATCGAACCGTTCGAATGGTTCGAACAGCTTGAGCACCTCCTCCTTCGATATACCAATCCCGGTATCTTTGACCGCGATGTCGACCCAACCGTCTGTTTCCCCAATGGAGATCACGATCCGGCCTGTTTCGCTGTATTTTTCGGCATTGCTCAGCAAGTTGAGCAAGCACTGCAGAACGCGCCTCCGGTCCTGAAAGAGACTTGGCCATTCCGACGCATCGATCTCAAGCAACAGGCCTTTCCTGTCGAGCGCCGTCCTGCATTCCTCTACAGCTTCCGTAACGATGTCCTTCAGGTTGAAATGCTCGGGGCGCGTCTCAAGGCGACCCGCCTCGATCTTGGAGATATCGATAACATCGGTGATCAGGTCGAGCAGGTGTTTGGCCGACCGATTGATCCGCCCAAGCTTTTCGCTCTGCTCTTCCGAAAAGGCTCCCAGCATTCCGTCAAGCATGATGCCCGAAAAGCCGATGATCGAATTGAGCGGCGTACGCAATTCATGGGACATGGAGGCGATGAACATCGATTTCAGCCGGTCCAATTCCATGAGTTGCCGGTTGGCCAAGGCCAAGTCATTGGCGAGTTTCCGCTCGGTTACATCGTTGACCATGACGAGAAGGCTCACTGTCTCGCCGTCGGTGTCATGAATGGGAACATAGATTGCCGCAATGTCGCGGGTTACGCCGTCGGGGTAGTCGATGGTTTCTTCGAAATCCACCCTTTGATCGTTCAATGCGGCCGCCATACGAACCCGCAATTTCTCCTCTGATTTCGCTCCAAGGATTTCGGCAAAGTGACGCCCCAAAATGTCCTTTTTGCGTCTCGCTAACCAGCGTTCGGCGGTTTTGTTTACAAATTGGAAGCAGCGATTTTTGTCGAGTTGGAGAATGAGGGCAGGAAGATTGTCGGAAATCAATCTGAACTGCTCTTCTTGCTCCCTAATCGCGGTCTCCGCGCGCTTGCGCTCGGTGATGTCCAGCGCGGCCGTCAAGACATGAAGCTCGCCATCGAGGTCGGTAAGGTCGGCTGCAAACACGCATTCACGGCGCGCCCCCGATTTGGTCTTGAGCGACACGTCGAAATTGCGAACCTTGCCGTCGGATTCGAGCATCGCGGCGTAACTGAGCCGGTCGCCCGGGTTGACCCAGAGATCAAGCTCGACGCTGGTGCGACCGATCATTTCGTCGCGGGCATATCCGGCAGTTTCCACGAACATATCGTTCACTTCGCGGAAAACTCCGTCAGCTAGGCGGTTTATCGCAATCAGGGTCGGACTGGCGGCGAAGATCGTCGCGAAACGTTCTTCGCTCGCCTTCAGCGCGTCTTCCGCATTCTTGCGTGCAGTGATATCGGTGAGCGAGGCAAGGGCCCGCGCATAATTGTCGTTGTGACGGGGCGATACGGCCCAACCTACCGCCACATCGCGCAAGTCTCCGTCCAGGGTTTTCACTTTGGCCTCAAAGGACGTCCGGTCCCGGCCCTCCCACATCGTCACCAAGATTGCCTGGAAGCCTTTGAAAGTATCTTCAACAAACGTCTTGGTGAGCGTGTCGGTCAACTGGTCGCGTCTCAAGGCCTTGTGCAGGCTGAGCGCGGCCTCATTGACGTCGAGCACCGTGACCAGTTTGGCGCACTCCACGATGGATTCCGGATGTGCGGCGAAGTAGGCGTGGATATCGGTGACGCCCTCGTCTCGGAGCGCGTCAAGATGCAGCTTGGCGGAGGAGTAGTCTTCTTCGAACAGTGCGGTCGGCGAATAATCGAATAGCTCTCTCGAATTTGATTCGACGATATTCCGCTCCGTGCTGTCCGTTTTCGACGCCACAATTGGTTTCCGCGATTGTTGCAATACCGCAAGTTCAGCATTGCAATGCCATTTGCCGACGTGGTCACACGTGTCCCGCACTTCATCTGGCGGTTGGATATTGAGCTGTCGGCGAGCCTACACGTTACGCTTGCAACCTACACAGCCATAAAGAGTATCACATATTATGTTACACATTCCCTAGACTAATTTTGGGCTTGAATATGCCGCGCATAAGAATCCCATCGACTAATACAACTATAGTATGATATTATTTGTATTATTTCTATTTTATATAGCAGTTTTTGGCTATAATGCTGTTTTAATTGAATATCTCGAATTGGTTCTGGCAATTGGTGACGTCTCGGCACGCGCGTGAGGACGCCGTATCTAGATATGCATCATTGGTAGGCGTTCCGGTGGCCAATCGGCCCAAACCGAAATCCTTCAGGGTCCGGTTATCCGTCGATGACTTCCTGGATTTGGCGGACCACTTTCTCCGGGTCGACCGGCTTTTCGATGTAACCATCGCAGCCGGCTTCGAGCAGCCTCTCTCGGTCCCCGGCCATGGCGAACGAGGTTACGGCTATCACCGGGATGTTTTTCGACACTTCGCTGGCCCGCAGCATGCGCAGCACGTCGGTTCCATTGATATCGGGCAACTGGATGTCGAGCAGGATAAAGTCGGGAACCTGCGCGAGTGCCATCTCGTAGCCTTCTTGGCCGGTCGTGGCGACAATCGCCTTATATCCCGCGTGTTCCAAAATGAAAGACAGTAAGACCCAGTTGTCTTCGTTGTCCTCGATGATCAGCGCGGTTTTCATGCGCTCTCCACCTTCGATTTCTGTATCGATGACGTCTCGGCGGTGGCCGGAATATGAAGCGTGAACGTGCTGCCCTCACCTTGACGGCTCTTTACGGCAATCGTTCCCTTCAGCATCTCCTCCACTATTTTTTTAGTCAAGTAGAGGCCCAATCCGGTACCGCCAGCCGCTATTCGCAAATGTGAATCCAGCCGTTCGAACGGTTCGAACAACTTCCGCAAATCGCCCGTGGAGATGCCTATGCCGCTGTCCCGAACCGCAATGTCGACCCAGCCATCCGATTCGCGGATCGTTATTACGACTTTGCCCGCATCGCTGTATTTGGCGGCGTTGCTGACAAGGTTGAGCAGGCATTGCAACACACGCCGGCGGTCTTGGAACAGCACGGGCCATGATAGCGCATCGATTTCCAGCGCCAGTCCCTTGGCGTCGAAGGCCGACCTGCATGCCTCCACGGACTCTTCGACAATATCTTGCACACGGAAGCGCTCGGGCTGAACCTCCAAGCGGCCGGCCTCAATCTTGGAAATATCGATCACGTCGGAAATCAAATCGAGCAGATGCTTTGCCGATCGGTTGATCCGACTCAGCTTGTCGCTTTGGTCCTGCGTCATGGGTCCCAGCATCTCGTTCAGCATGATGCCCGAAAAGCCGATAATCGAATTGAGGGGCGTACGCAATTCGTGGGACATGGAGGCAATGAACATCGACTTCAGACGGTCCAATTCCTGGAGATGCTTGTTCGCCACCTCCAGCTCATTGGCGCGACGGATCTCGGTGATGTCCGTGGTGATGGCGCCAATGCCGATAATCTGGTGGTTTCCGTCGAATAGGGGAAATTTGGTCAACGCAAGTGCGTGGACCGTGCCGTCCGCAAAATCAGAGTCCAACGTTTGCTCCACGGCGCCGCGGCTGGCCAACACTTCGCGATCCACCGCAATAAGAGCCTCGGCCGTTTCCTTCTTGAACAACGCGTCTGACGTAGCGCCGATGGCGTCTTGGCTGGGCATCCCAAACCATCGAACGAAACTATCGTTCACAAAGCTGATCTTGCCGTCGAGATCTTTGATCATGAAGGCCAGGGGCGAATACGCGACAGCCGCGCGAAAGCGCTCCTCGCTGGCTTTGAGCGCGTCTTCGGCCTTTCTGCGTTCTGTGATGTCGACCGACATGCCGCCAATTCCGACAATTCGACGATCACCGTCGTAGACCGGAAACTTGGTCGTCACGATCCAGTGCTTCGATCCGTCTTCCAATTCGAACCGGTGCTCGGCTTCGACAGTCTGCTCCGTTTCCAGAACATTGCTGTCTTCAAGCCTGAACGCATTTGCAATATTGCTCGAAAACAACTCGTGCGAAGTCTTCCCGATGATATCGTCCATTGACCAGCCATAAATTTCCGCGAAGGCCCGGTTAACGATCCGGAATCGCCCGTCAAGATCTTTAACAAGAGATGGCATCGGTGAATTGTCGACAAACGTTCGAAAGCGTTCTTCGCTGGCCCTCAGTGCTTCCTCGGTCTGTTTGCGCTCGATAACTGGTCCCAGGCCGGCGCATAACTCGGTAAGTGTTTTCAGTATCGGATCATCTGCCGATGTCGCGACCTCAGAGAAGAACTCCATAACCGCGACGACGGAACCTTTGGAAATCACCGGAAAGGCAAATGCGCCCTTAACCCCGATATCTTTGGCGAATTCGGCCCGGGGAAAGTTTCGATCCTTGGTTACGTCTGTGATCCATACTGGCTGTTTGCGCTCTAGAACACGCCCGGGCAGCCCGATGCCGGCGTCGAATTCCGTGGATTCGGTGACCCTCTTGAATTTGGCAAAGTGCTCTGGCTCGTTGAGGTGCCAAATTTGGCTCGATACCAGGTGGTCTTCAGTTTCGGGGGCGCGGACATAGACATGTCCGACCGGCCAGCCAGTATGATCGCATACCCCGTCAAGGCAGATTTTGTACGACGCTGCTATGCTCGAGGCCTCGTTCGTCTCAATTGTAATACGCTGCATGAGATGGGCGAGTTCAGTGTCCTGCCGCACCTCTTCTTCAGCCTGCTTGCGTTCGGTGATGTCAACTGCGGTGGCCAGTATGTAATCCTCACCGTCTAGGTCGGCCTGTTCGGCCGCGATGATGAAGTCTCGAGGCTGGTCTGATTTGTGACCCAGTTTTGCTTCAAAACCGCGAACGTTTCCGTCGCGATTCAGTACGCCGACAAACCTGCCGCGGTCTTCCGGATCGGCCCAGATGCCAAGCTCGGTGACGGTGCGTCCGATGACTTCATCGCGCGTATAGCCTGTGCTTTCCTGGATTTTGTCGTTAACGTCGCGGTACATCCCGTCCTTGAGCCGCGTAACGGTCACCAGGTTCGGGCTGGCCGAAAAGATCTTTGCCAAACGCTCCTCATTCGACCTTAGCTCAGCTTCGATCGCCTTGCTGTGCCCTACTTCAATTTGCAGACGGCGCTGAGCGCCCTGGAATGCCAACGTCGCTTTCGCCATGGCGCCAACTTCGTCAGAGCGCTCAAGCCCCAGTATGTCGACGGCTTCTTCTTCACGCGCGAGTGCAGACAGGGCATGGATCAGAGAGCGGAATTGGCGCGTGAGAAAGCGCGAAATCAGCCACGACAGAAACAGAGAACCAATAGCCCCGAGCATCAAGAACAGGATGATGTTATTGGTCAGCCTTTTCGAGGTTTGCTTGATGCGGTCCATCGAGCGATTGGCGCGCCCCAACGCATTCCGATTGAGGTCCGCCAGAAGGACGATGAGGCGCTGATAGTCCGCGTTTGCCTGGGTCAGGTAAGCCCTTGATCGGTTCAGGTCGACGGATGTCATGTCGACGGATGTCATAAGGACTGCCGTCACCGCCCGACTCCGGTATTTGATGAACTCGCCCTTGAGACGGGCGTACAGCGCGGCATCGACACCGCCGGGAACATACTTCGCAGAACGTTCCTTCAGCGCGGTCTCGATTTCGAACATGTCATTCAAGATCGGTTTCGCGCGATCGTAGAGCTCGGCCTCGTCGATCTTTTGGCCGGCATTGCCAAGAACCGCTGAGAGGCTGACATGTTTGCTGGAGATGGTGCTCGAAAGTGATGCAATGTTGCGAAGCCGCTCAACGGCGCTGACTTGAATATCCGCCAGGATCCGGTCCTGATCGCGGAAATTCTGGATCACGACGTACAGGACAACCGCGAATAGAACGATAGCCAGAATAGGCGTTGCGAATAATTGCAGGCTGATGCTGGGCGTCCTAAGCCACCTCAATGATCATTCCAATCGTCGTTCAAAGACGCACTTCCGCTTACCGCCGATACATCAGCGCTCATTTGCGGTCTTCGGCCAAGAACTGGGATGAACCGTGGCGACGTATGAAATCGTCCCGTCGCCGCTTGGCCTGAATATGACAGCTACACCTTCCGGCTTCGGCCAGATATTGGCCGCCTCGCGGAGGTTCACAGTATGCCCTACGATAATCGTATTCGTACCCGCCTCGGGTGCCGCTGTGATCATTCTGCGCAAAGCCAACGCAAGGCGCTTCGTCTCTCCGCGGCCGCGGTCAAGCGCAAATATGAGCTGGCGCGATCGTTCAACCCGACCGAAAGCCAGTTTTGCAGTATCGGCGCATCGGCAATACGGACTTGAGACAACCTTGCCAACCGGGATACCGAGCTTGCGAAAGACCTTGCCAATGCCAGCCGCCTGGCGCCGGCCGAGCGCCGAAAGATTGCGCTGTGTTGCGCAGTTCTCAAGGTTCTTCCGATCGACATCGTGGGTCTTGTGATCGGTCGCAGCGTGGCGGAAATAGATCACATGTCCGCCTTTTGCCAACGCCGCGACCAAGTTGGCCGGCAATGCGTGTTTTTCGCCTGTCGCATCGCCCGGATTGTTTTCCGCAGCAAGTGTCGGAGGCAGAATCATTGCAACTAGGACAAGCGCTACGAATGCAAAAAGCTTGGGCATTTGTGGCTCCGAATGGTTGAATTGGGGTCACAAACCTCAATCAGCCGCCTAATCCACTGGTTCCGACCGGAAAATATAACATTCGGCGGTTGGCATTAGAAGTTAGGGCTGACGCCTAGGTAGCGCCCCGTACAGCCTTGGAATTCCCTTCCGGACGACGTGTCGGCAACGATTAGGCTTTGCGCCGCTGCAAAACTGCCGCCCGCCACCATCCAGCGTTTGATCTCGGCGAGATGCAATGATCTAATCGTCGCTACGCTGGAGACCGGATGCCACAATGCTACGGTTAGAGGGGCATTGGTGTTATGAGTGCGGCTCGTGCGCCCCGGGGAGCGTCCCCATCTGGCAGCACCCGGTTTGATTCTGTAGCGCCGTTGAGACACAAACCTTGATAACGCCATGACCGGTGAAACGAGCCAGGCGCTGCTGCCGGCAGGGCTTACCGATGTGCTGCCGCCGGAGGCCGGCCACTCGGCCGAAGTGGTCAACCGGCTGCTGTCCTGCTTTGCCGCGCACGGCTATGAACGGGTCAAGCCGCCGTTCATCGAGTTCGAGGATCAGCTCCTGCATGGCAGCGCGGCAGCCTTGGCGCGCGAAACCTTCCGCCTGATGGACCCGGTATCCCAACGCATGATGGGCCTGCGTGCCGATATCACCATGCAGGTGGCACGCATCGCGATAACCCGCCTCGACAAATCTGCCCGTCCGCTGCGCCTCGCCTACGCTGGCGACGTATTCCGGGTGCGCGGCGCCCAACTTCGGCCGGAGCGCCAATTCATGCAAATCGGCTTCGAGCTGATCGGCGCGCCAAGCGCTGCCGCCGATGCGGAAGCCATCCTGCTCGCGAGCGAAGCGCTGCGCGCGGCTGGTGTCCCAACCATCTCCGCAGACCTCAACTTGCCCACTCTGGTTCCGGCACTGTGCCAGTCGCTGGGCATTGACGAAGGTGGGGCGCTACGCGACGCGCTCGACCGCAAGGACGCGGCGGCCGTCGCCGCGGCTGCCGGGGTACACGGCCCGCTGTTCTCCGGGCTTTTGGCCGCCTCCGGCGAGGCGGGCAAAGCGGTTGAGGCGCTGCAGGCGATTGGCCTTGTGGACGAGGCCCGGGCCGACGCCGAACGCCTCGCCGAGGTCAGCGCCCGGGTCGCCGCGGCCGACCCCGACCTCAAGCTGACGGTCGATCCGACCGAGCACCGCGGCTTCGAATACCATACCGGCGTCGGGTTCACGCTCTTTGCCCCCCGGGTGCGCGGCGAGCTGGGCAGCGGTGGGCGCTACCGCGCCGCGGCCGGAGACGGCGGCGACGGCGAACCCGCCACCGGGGCCACGCTTTATCTCGAAACCATCCTCCGCGCCCTGCCCGGACCGGCACCGGTTGAACGTCTCTACCTGCCCTTCGGCACTCCGGCCACAATGGGCCGGGCGCTGCGCGATGCTGGCTGGATCACACTCGCCGGGCTCGACGAGGCCGACGCTTCCGCTGAGGCGGCGCGCCTGGGCTGCACCCACATACTCCGCGACGGGAAGCCCGTTGCGCTGAGTTAGGAATGTTTATCTAGAAAGGCTTGAAGCATGGCGAATGTTGCGGTCGTCGGCTCCCAATGGGGCGACGAGGGCAAAGGCAAGATTGTCGACTGGCTGTCGGAGCGGGCCGACGTGGTGGTCCGCTTCCAGGGCGGCCACAATGCTGGCCACACTTTGGTGATCGGCGAGGCGGTCTACAAGCTGAGCCTGCTGCCCTCCGGCATCGTCCGCGAGGGCAAACTCTCCATGATCGGCAATGGTGTTGTCATCGACCCCTGGGCGCTTCTGAAGGAGATCGAGGGCCTCAAGGCGCAGGGTGTCGAGATCACGCCCGAGCGCCTCAACATTGCCGCCAATGCCTGCCTCATTCTTCCGCTGCACGGCGAGCTCGACCGCATCCGCGAGGAGGCGCGCGGGGCCGCGCGCATCGGCACGACCGGCCGCGGCATCGGCCCGGCCTACGAGGACAAGGTCGCGCGCCGTGCCATCCGCGTCTGCGACCTCGCTGATCGCAGCGTGCTTGAGGACAAGGTCGAGCAACTCCTTTTCCACCACAACGCGCTGCGGCGTGGGCTCGGCGCAGCGGAGATCGATGGCGGGGCACTGCTCGAGCAGCTTCTTCAGATCGGCCCACAGATCACTGAGTTTTCGGGCAATGTCTGGCGCCGGCTCTCCGCACTGCGCCGTGCCGGCAAGCGCATCCTCTTCGAGGGCGCCCAAGGCGCCATGCTCGACATTGACCACGGCACCTATCCATACGTAACCTCCTCCAACACCGTCGCCGGCCAGGCGGCGGTAGGCGCCGGCATCGGCCCTGGCGCAGTCAACTATGTCCTCGGCATCACCAAAGCGTACACGACCCGCGTCGGCGCCGGCCCCTTCCCGACAGAACTAGACAACGAGACAGGCGAGTATCTGGGTACGCGTGGCCGCGAGTTCGGCACGGTGACCGGCCGCAAGCGCCGCTGCGGCTGGTTCGACGCGGTGATGGTGCGTCAGGCCGTCAAGGTTGCTGGCATCGACGGAATAGCCTTGACCAAGCTCGACGTTCTCGACGGTCTCGATGAGATCCAGATTTGCAGCGGCTACCGGCTCGGCAACAAGACGCTCGACTACTTCCCGCCCTCGCTTTGGTCAATGGAGAATGTCGAGCCGATCTACGAAACCATCGAGGGGTGGCCCGGCAGCACCGCCGGTGCGCGATCATGGGTCGACCTGCCGGCCAATGCCATCAAATACATTCGCCACATCGAGGAGCTGATCGAGGCGCCGGTGGCCATGCTCTCCACCAGCCCCCAGCGCGACGACACCATCCTGGTGCGCGATCCCTTCGCTGATTGACGGGCGGGAGGACCCAACCTCCAATAAGGGCACGCACCAAATTTTGCCGAAAGTCACTTTTTGGACGGCCAAGCGACGGTACGAAGCCGCTACAACGCGGGCGTTTCAATTGAGCGGTAGATTTGGCGCGGCGGCCCGACAGTGCGAGCCGCCGCTTCGGTTGGTCTAAGTGCACGCTTACGCCGCCATCGGCAAACCCGGCATCGGCACGTAGCCGGGTAGCGCCTCGACACGAGAAATCCAGGCGCGGATCGCAGGAAATGCGTGCAAGTCGATCTCGCCTTCCGGCGCCAGGGCGACATACGGATAGCACGCCAGATCGGCGATCGTCGGCTGACCGCACTCAAGCCACTCCTGGCCTTCCATATGTGCCTCCATGACCGACAGAAAGGCGCCCGCCTGGGCCTGCGCTTCGCCAAGGCCATCGCGCTGGTTGAACAAGCAACACAGGCGCGCCGCATTTGGACCTCTTGCGATCTCGTTGGCGGCACTGGACAGCCACTGAACGATCTGCCCCATGCTCGAAGCATCCTCCGGCAGCCACCCCTGGCCGCCATACTGCCGCGCCAGGTAAATCAGAATGGCTTGCGAATCGCGCAAGGTTAGCGCGCCGTCAATCAGCACCGGCACCTGACCTAGCGGATTGAGTTCCAAGAATGCCTCGCTTTTGTGCTCACCGGCCATGAAATCGACCGGGATTGGTTCATGCGCAACGCCCATCATGGACAGGGCCAGACGAACCTTGTGACAATTGCCCGATAGCAGCACGTCGTAAAATTTGATCATTGTCTCGATCCTCCTTTGTCCCCTTGCCGGTCAGCCGGCCAATGCGGCACGCACGTCGGCGGCGGTCGCCGCCAGTTCCTCTTGGGGTGGGTTCTTGACCGGCCATGTCAGACCAACCCCGTCATCGGCGTGGCGCGGCAGAACATGCACGTGGAAGTGCGGCACTGTCTGCCAACCGGCCGGGCGGTTGGCTTGCAGGATCGTCATGCCGTCGGGGTGGTATGTGCTCTCCAACGCATTGGCGACCCGTTTGGCCACAGCGAAAGTCTTGCCTGCCAATTCTTCGTCGAGCTCCATCATCGTGGGCACATGGGACTTGACGATGACGAGGCAGTGTCCGGGATTGACATGTCCGACATCCAAGATCGCCAGGACGTCGTCGTCTTCATGGACCTTGTTCGCCGGCACTTCACCAGCAACAATCTTGCAGAATATGCAGTCCGACATGTTTCTCCTCCATCCGTTGGTCGGTGTTTGGTATGGAAACGTTAGCTGGGTGGCGTGACTGTGGGGTGAGCCGGGCGTGACCTGGTCGTGACATGGGCGTCGCATGGGCGTGGCATGGGCGCGGCCTGCCTCCCCTGATCGCCCCGCACCAGCGGAACTGGAGGCGCCGTGGCCATGGGCACACAGCCCTTGCAAGTGAATGTGTTGGGCGGCTTTGCGGTGACGAGGCCGGACGGCACGCTCGTTTCCGTGCCATTGGCAAAAGGCACCGCGCTTTACGCCTATCTCATATTGACCGCGCCCAAGATGCAGTCGCGCGACCGGCTCTGCGATCTACTCTGGACCGAGTATCCACGCACGCAGGCAAGGGCCAATTTGCGTCAAACGCTGATGCGCCTGCGTCGCGCCTTTGCGCCGGTCGAGGATCCTTTCATGGTCAGCGGCGAGACGATCGGACTGCGATCGAATGGCTTCGTCGCTGACGCGCGGCGCTTCTACAAACTTGCGCGGTCCGATACGCCCGATGATTGGACACAGGCAATTGAGCTTTATACGGGCGATCTCATGGCGGGCTTCAACATCGATGCTCCCGCATTCGACGAATGGCTTCTGATCGAGCGACAGCATCTGATGGATCTTGCCACGATAGCTGGTCGCAGGCTGTTGATGCATCACAAGAGCGCTGGTCGGCTGGATGACGCCATTGTCGTTGCGCATCGGTTGCTTGCGCTCGACGATTTGCGGGAGGACGTGCATCGAACTCTGATTGGTCTCTTGGACAAAGCCGGTCGCACCGATGCGGCGATCAGCCAGTATCACAAGCTAGAAGACCTTCTGCAGACAAACCTCGACGCCGAGCCCAGCGCAGAAACAAAGGCTCTCTTCAAATCGCTATTGGACGATACGCCGAGCGTGCCTGCGACATCTGGCGACCGATTGGATACCGTCACGCAGAAAGCGGTCGGTCATCTGCGGGATGCCGCCAAACGGGCCCATCAGCGCGGTGCACATGGGGAGGCGTCCACGCTGTATAAACAAGCGCTGGACCTCGCCGCTGAGTTTGCCAATGCACCCGCCGCGATCGAGCTCGATCTGCGCGCCGCGCTGCAGGGCGAGTACTATGCCGTTGGCCGGTTCGAGGACAGCTTGGCGGAACTCTCGACGCTATCTCGTGAAGCCGAGGCTGTCGGCGACGAGATACGCCGCGTTCGCGCGCAATGCGATCAGGCACAGGTCTTGCGCGTGCTTAACCAGCTCGACAAAGGCAAGGCGCTCGCCCGCAGCGCATTGGCTGGCGCCCGGGCCCTGAATGACAGGCATCTGGAAAGTCTGGCCAACCTGCGCCTCGCCGCACTGCACTTCCACAGCGGGGAGTATCAGCGGGCCCTATCGTTGCTAATCGTCAATATTGAGGTCCTTGACGGCGCCCTTATCGACATGGTCGACGAGAGCGAGCCAGGGCATCCGGCGGTGCGCAGCCGCTCATGGCTGACCTGGACCTGCGCCGAACTCGGCCGATTCGAGGAGGGCGCGATGTACGGCGAACAAGGCGTCGTCCTGGCCGATGAGATCGGCGAGATGTACGCTCTTGTGCATAGCCGGATCGCGATGGGCGTCCTGTGCTTTCGCAAGCTGAAATTCGAGGCAGCTACGGACTGGCTGCAGCAGGCCTTGAACTTGTCCGTGCGATCGGAGCTGCCGATCTTTGAGCCCTACATCAAACTCGCCTTGGCCCTGTCGTTGGCCGAGGCCGGGCAGCTAGATGGTGCGCGGGAGCTGCTCAAAAACTACAAACTTGCCAACGAGCGGGCGATCGCCCTCAGTGCGCTGGCAGACACCAATCGCCTGATCGGCCGTACTGATGTCGCGCGGGAGTTGTCGCTGCGCGCCATTGACCGCGCTGCGACATCGGGAGAGCGCGGCGACGAAGGCTGGGCCCATCGTGCTGCAGGGCTCGCCTACCTGGAACTGGGCGATCGATCGGTTGCTCATGAACATCTGGAATCAGCCAAGGCAATATCCGCGTCGCTCCGAATGACCCCGCTGCGAGAGCTCTGCCAGGGCGAGCTTGAGCGACTTGCGTGAGAACCACAGCGGCGGCATCGGTTAAGCAAACTTAACCCCACCGCCTTCCTTTGGAGGTGAACGACAATGAAAGAACTTCAAGGCAAGACCGCTCTGGTGACCGGCGCCAGCCGTGGCATCGGAGCCGCAGCCGCACAGGAACTGGCGAAGCTCGGGGTATCCGTCGTTCTGGCCGCCCGCAGCGCGGGCGATATCGAAGCGCTGGCCGAGGATATTCGAGGCGCCGGTGGCAAGGCCGAAGCGGTCGTTTGCGACGTTGTCCGCTACGCCGATGTCGCCGCCGCTGTTTCCCGCTGCCAGCGCGCCTTTGGAAGCTTGGACATTCTAGTCAACAACGCCGGCGTGATCGAGCCAATCGCCCGGCTCGCGGAGTCGGACCCCGAAGAGTGGGACAAGGTCGTCGATATAAACTTCAAGGGCGTCTATCACGGCCTGCGCGCCGCGGTCCCGGTCATGCAGGCACAGGGCGGCGGCGTGATCGTCAATATCAGCTCGGGCGCCGCGACCGGCGCAATGGAGGGTTGGAGCCACTATTGCTCCACCAAGGCGGCGGTGCTGTCGCTCACCCGCTGCGCCGACAAGGAATACCGCGAGCACGGCATCCGCGTCGTCGGCCTCAGCCCCGGCACAGTGGCGACCGACATGCAGGTCGCCATCAAAGCCTCGGGGGTCAATCCGGTCAGCCAGCTCGATCCCTCGGTTCACATCCCGGCCGATTGGCCGGCCCGCGCCATCGCTTGGCTCTGCACGGAAGAAGCCGCGGATTTGTGCGGGACCGACTTCTCCCTCAAGGACGATGCAGGCCGGAGACGAGCCGGCTTGATCACGTAGCGCAATCGCACACCACCGCACTCCTCGATCTATCCAATACAACCGGGTAGGCTTGGCGACGGAACGGATGATCTGGCCCCACGCTAGAGTGAGTGCACATGTTTTACGAACCCGACAAGAACGACCATGGATTGCCGCACAACCCTTTCAAATCGTGCTGCATCCCACGGCCGATCGGCTGGATTTCGACGCTCTCAGCTGACGGTGCCGCAAATCTCGCGCCTTTCAGCCAGTTCCAGAACCTCTCTTTCGATCCGCCTTACGTGATGTTCGCCGCCAATCAGCGCACCACCGGTGCGCGCAAGGACTCCGTGGTCAATGCCGAAGCGACCGGCGAGTTCGTTTGGAACATGGCGACATATGCGCAGCGCGAAGCGGTCAACACCTCCGCGATGGAGGTCGAGCCCGGCGTCGACGAGTTCGAACTGGCCAAGCTGGAGAAGCTGCCCTCCAAGATCGTCAAGCCGTGGCGCATCAAGGACGCGCCGGTGCATTTCGAATGCAAGTACCACCAGACCGTCCGCCTGCCCGGCAACGGCGCCATGGGCACGGCCGACATCGTGATCGGCCGCGTTGTCGGCATTCATATCGCCGACGACTTCATCACCGGGGACGGCCGCATCGATGTGCTGAAAGCCCGCCCTATCGCGCGGCTCGGCTACTACGATTACACCTCGATTGAGAGCACCTTCGAGATGATCATCCCGGGCGCCGATGAAGCCATGCTGATCGGCCTGGAAGGCAAGAGCGAAGCGGCGGAGTAATGCTTGCTTGATTGGGCGCTGCGCCGGCCGAGAAATACTGCTGTTTAGTTTTTCGGCGCCTTGATCTCGGCGATCGGGCCCTCGATTGGGCGGGTTTCGACCGAGACGTAGGTGAACCGCGTCACCAGGAAAAACACCGCGACCACCGCGATCAGCCATTTGCTGCGGGTCAGTTTGTAAAAGAATATCAGCAGCCCGACCGCAATCGCGATGCCGACCCAGCTCCCCCCGAAGATGAGATTGATGGTCTGTTCCATGCCACCGTTCGCCTTTGGGTCATGGTGAGGGTTGGGAAATGGTCTAACGCGATATCGTTAAGGAAATGGGGGTGCTGCAGGTTTGCCGTGCGTCCTTCGAGGCTCGCCGGCGCTCGCACCTCAGGGTGAGCAAGATCTTCAATGGCCTCGAAGCGTTTCTCCGCGCCATCTCTGAGTGCCGTCAAAACCCTCCCTCATCCTGAGGAGCGAGCAAAGCGAGCGTCTCGAAGGACGCACACCAGAAATGCCACGACACCGCCCCGCACGCAGCAAAAAGGGCGGACCCTTGGGCCCGCCCTTTCGCAACTCTGGTCAGCTCAAAAGCGCGTCAGACGGCGAGCTTCTGCTCCACGGCGAGGTTCTTCATTGCCTTTTGCAGCTTCTCAAACGCCCGCACCTCGATCTGGCGCACGCGCTCGCGCGAGATGTCGTATTCCTGGCTGAGCTCTTCCAGCGTGCGCGGGTTTTCGCGCAGCCGGCGCTCGGTCAGGATGTGACGCTCACGCTTGTTGAGGGCGTTCATGGCCTCGTCAAGCATGCCGCGGCGGTTGTTGAGTTCTTCCTGGTCGGCAATCACGCTTTCCTGGCTCTCGGTGTCGTCGACCAGCCAGTCTTGCCACTCACCCTCGCTGTCGGCACGCAACGGTGCGTTCAGCGAATGATCCGGGCTGGTCAGCCGATTGTTCATCGAGACCACATCATGCTCGGGAACGTTCAGCTCCGTTGAGATCTGGGTGACCTGCTCCGGCGAGAGCGTCATCTCATCAACCGACTGGATCTTGTTCTTGAGCTTGCGCAGGTTGAAGAACAGCTTCTTCTGCGCGGCCGTGGTGCCCATCTTCACCAGCGACCAGGAATGCAGGATGTACTCCTGGATCGCGGCTCGGATCCACCACATGGCGTAGGTTGCGAGACGGAAGCCGCGCTCCGGGTCGAAGCGCTTGACCGCCTGCATCATGCCCACATTGCCTTCGGAAATGAGCTCTGCCAGCGGCAGGCCGTAACCGCGATAACCCATCGCGATCTTGGCCACCAGCCGCAGGTGGCTCGTTACCAGTTTGTGCGCAGCCTCGGTGTCGCCATGCTCGCGCCAACTCTTGGCGAGCATGTACTCCTCTTGGGGCTCCAGCATCGGAAACTTGCGGATCTCCTGGAGGTAGCGCGCGAGGTTGCCCTCAGGCGAGGGCATGCTGGACAGGGCTCGTGTAGCCATAGTCTTCTCTCTTTTCTTGTCTACTGCGGCAGTGCCGCGATTGGTATTCCCGGCGGCGGCCGTGCCGCCTTCTGGGTGGTTTGAGTCAGTGCTCACGGCGTCACGCAACCGCGGCGCCGTGTTGTGAATCGACAAACCTCATATCGGGATACGGCCATCTTATAGCATACCTTCCCCATAAATTAAAGCCCTTCCAGACAAGACAATAACGCTTTGATATCCATTGGTAATTTACTTTCAATTTTAACCCTCTTTTTGAAACACGGATGCTCAAACCCGATCAAATGCGCATGAAGCGCCTGTCGGCCCAACTCCGTCAGCGCCTCGCGGGCCGGTTCAGGGAGCGCGGTAAGCCGATTTTTTGTCTGACGTCCGTAGACTTGGTCGCCCATCACCGGGTGGCCGATATGGCTGAGATGCACGCGGATCTGGTGCGTGCGTCCGGTCTCTAGACGACATTCGATCAGGCTCGCTACCGTCCCAAAACGCTGGATCACCTGATAATGGGTGACCGCGCGCTTTCCCTGAGTGGTCAAAACGGACATTTTCTTCCGATTCCGCGGATCGCGGCCGATTCTGCCCTCTATTCGGCCTTTGCCCGGCCGCGGCACGCCCCAGACCAGCGCGGTATAGGCGCGCTCGACCGTGTGCGCCTCGAACTGCGCCGCCAGGCCGGCATGGGCCTCGTCGGTCTTGGCAGCCACCATCAGCCCGCTGGTATCCTTGTCCAGCCGGTGGACGATGCCGGGCCGTCGCACACCGCCGATGCCGGAGAGGCTTTTGCCACAATGGGCGATCAGGGCATTGACCAGCGTGTGGTCGGGATTGCCGGCCGCTGGATGCACCACCAGCCCGGCGGGCTTGTCGATCACGATTAGTGCCTCGTCCTCGTGGCGAACCTCAAGCGCGATCGCTTGCCCTTGAGGTACGGGATCTTGAGCCTCGGGGACCAGTATGGCGAAACTTTGGCCCGATTTGACCCGCATCGAGGGCTCCGATATCGTCCGGCCGTCGATCTGTCTGGCGGTCGGTTCAGCGGTATTGGACGCAGTCCCCGCGCCGGCTTGCGGGTCGGCGATCAGGCGCACCTGACCGGCCTCGATCAATGCCTTTAGGCGCGAGCGCGAAAACGCTGGCAGGGCGACGGCGAGCGCCCGGTCGAGACGCGCGCCATCGTCGGCGGCGTCGATGGTGATCCGGTGAACCGCGCCGGCGGCATCACTTGGCTCAGCGGCGCTCATAGGATAAAGCCCCTGTTCACGGCCCAAAAGTTCGTGGCCCGAATATTCATGGCCCAGAGAGTGGACCCGATCGATGCGCGCACTCAAGGTTTTGGTCATCTCCATGGGCGTTCTCATTGTCGCTGCGGTGGCGACCATCGCGGTGACGCTGGTCGATCGCGCCGGCGAAGAAGCCCGCCGAATGGCATGGACCGCCGCCTTGACGGCACCGGCAGGTGCGGCGATCCGGGACTACCGGCTGTCTGGCGATCGTTTGGCGATCCGGCTCACCCGTCCCGGGCAGCCCGACGAACTTCGCATCGTCGATCTCGCCAACGGCCGCCAGATCGGCAGCATTACAGTCAAGAACGAGCCTTGAGGCGGATTCCGTCGCCTCCGGTTCCACGATGGCCCGCAAGCCTTTAGTCTGCATCCAGCTATCGGCGACCCGGCCGCACCCTCAACCCCTCGCAGGATCACGACCTCATGAACTTCGGCAGCGACAACATGGCGCCCGCCGCCCCCGAAATCCTCGCCGCCCTCGCCGCCACGAACGAAGACGGCATGGCCGCGGCCTACGGCAACGACGAGGCGACGGGGCGGCTGAACGAGGCCTTCTCCGCGCTCTTCGAAACCAAAGTCCAGGTCTTCCCGGTGATCACCGGTGGCGCCGCCAACTCGATTTCGCTGGCCGCCGTCACCCGGCCCTGGAGCGCCGTCTACTGCCATGCGGAAAGCCACGTCAACACCGACGAATGCGGCAGCCCAGAGTTCTTCAGCGACGGCGCCAAGCTGATCCCGCTGCCGGGCGACGGCACCAAGATCGCGCCGGAGACGCTGGCCGAAGCCCTCAAGACCGCCTGGATCGGCTCGGTCCACGCAGTTCAACCGGCGGCGCTCACGCTGACCCAACAGAGCGAATGCGGCACCGTCTACACAGCGGACGAGGTCGGCGCGCTGACCAAGATCGCCCGAGACTACAAGCTCGCCGTCCACATGGACGGGGCCCGCTTCGCCAACGCGGTCGCGCATCTGGGCTGCGCGCCGGCCGACATCACCTGGCGCGCGGGGGTCGATCTGCTCTCTTTCGGCGCCACCAAGAACGGGGCCCTGGGAGCGGAAGCGATCATCGCCTTTCGTGACGACCTCTCGCAGGAGATCGAATTCCGCCGCAAGCGCGCCGGCCATCTGCTCTCCAAGCTGCGCTACGTATCGGCGCAGCTCGAGGCCTATATCACCGACGGGCTTTGGCTGCGCCTTGCGACCCATGCCAATGCGATGGCCACCCGCTTGTCGGACGGCCTGGCCGCCCTGCCCGGCATCGAGCGGCCCTGGCCGACACAAGGCAATGAGGTCTTCGTCACCCTGCCGGAAGACCTGATCCAGGCGCTGCTGGCAGAGGGCGCAGTGTTCTACCGCTGGGGCGACAGGAATGCGTCGCGCACGGTCCGCATGGTCTGCGGCTGGCATATCAGCGAGGCCGAGGTCGATACGCTCGTGAACGCCGCGGCGCGCCATTTGGAGGCTCCGGCCCGTAAGCGTGCCTGAAGGAGGCCGGCAACGGGTCGCGCCGAAGGTTCAAGGATCTTGCACCGAACGCGCGCCGCCCCATATGCGATGGCCTGCGACGCCTGCCTTCGACTACACCGTCTTTCACCGGTTTATGCGGGAGACTTGATCGGCGGCGGCAGTTTCGGTAATCGTTTCGTCCAGCGTCCCCTTCGTCTAGTGGCCTAGGACGCCGGCCTCTCACGCCGGAAACAGGGGTTCGACTCCCCTAGGGGACGCCAATATTTCATCTGAGACTGTAAATTTCAGTGCGCGGGCCCGCCGCGCCAGGCGATCAGTCGAGATTGAAGCCCGCGATCACCTCGGCGATGTCGCGCTCGAAAGATTTGTCCAGGCTCACCACCGGAACGTCTTTCGGCAGGTGCCGCAGCTCGACATGATCCCGGCAGAAGCTGGACAGCACCGCGATCGGCAGGTCTTTCGTCGCATCCATCGCCGCGAAAGCCCGCGACAGGTCGACACCGCTGATCCCCGTCATCACGGCGGATGTGACGACCATATCGGGACGCGCGCACGCCGCCAGTTCGATCGCCTCCCAGGCCGAGCCTGCCGTGGTGACCCGGCAACCCAGGTATCGCAAAGTCTGCATCGCGATATGCGAAATCGCTTTCGATGGGCAGACCAGCAGGACTTCGACATCCTTTTTCGCCGAGACCGTGGATTGCGCGCCCGGATGCGCCGGCAGGCCACGGACGATCATTTGGGAAATTTTGCCGTCAGGGTCGTGCCCGGCCTCGGCGATATCCTGCATCCGGTCGACGAAAACGATCGCCTCCCGACATTGTCCGGCATCGAGCGCCGCAAGGCCCGATAGATAGTCCTCCAGGCGATGCGCAATCATGCTGATCATGGGAAACCCGAAGGCGCCGCCCATGCCCTTCAGGCTGTGCGCCTCGCGGCGAATGCACTCCAAGGCGTCATCATCGGCGCCGTCAGCGCCGGCGAGGGCGTGCTCAATAGTCGCCAGACGGTCGCGCATATCGACCAGAAACTCATCGCGGAGCCGATCGACGATTTCCTGATGTTTTTCCGGGTCGTACGAGGACATGGTGCTTCCTGATCTCTGAAGGAAGCATACTGACGAATGACTTAATCAAGAGTGAAATACCCTCTGCTGAAGACGATCAAACGAATTCCGGGCAACTCAAAATTGCAAGAAATAGAAACACTTAGCTCAATGTAACTAGGCTACCATTCTTTCGCACCACCAGCGCGCGTGCGTGCGAAAACTTTTTCAGCATTCGATGGCCATCGGAAACCCGCATAGCGAACATTCCCGTCGACAAGGCGTCGGCGAGTGCGGCCGAACCAGCCGCAACGGAGACGCTCCTGTGGTGGCGCGCGGGGCATCCCGACCTTGGATCGAGAATGTGGGTGAAGCGGCCTGCCCTATCGAAGCGCGTGCCGTAGTCACCCGAAGTGGCCAGCGCCCCTTCGTTCAGATCGAACGAGGCGACAGTGCGGCCTGGCTGGCGGGGATCGGCGATGCCCGCGCGCCAGGGCCGGCCGCTGCCATGACGGCCGAGCGCACGCAGCTCGCCCATATCGATCAGCGTGTCGGCGACCCCGCGGCTGCGCATCAGCGCCGCCACCCGGTCGGCGATATAGCCTTGAGCGACACCATTCAGCGTCAGCGCCATGCCTGGCCGGCCGAGCGTGATGCGGCCCGGCACCAGCGCCACTTGATCGAAACCGACATGGCGCCGCGCCGCCGCGATGGCATCAGAGCTGGGGCCGGCCGGATCGGCGTTGGCTTGCGCGAAGTGCTCGGCATAGAGCCGCCAGAGCGGCTGCACCGTCGGGTCGAACGCGCCGCCAGACGCTTGATGTATCCGGCGCGCCAACGACAGGAGACGCAGGAGATCCGCCGGCGGCGCATCGAGCGCACCATCCCGGTTGAGCCGCACCAGCGCCGTATCGTTCCGATAGAGGCTGAAGATGCGCTCCAGCCGCGCGATCTCGGCCAAACAGGCGGCAATGATCCGGCGCGCCTCGACCGGGTCTTCATGCACCAGCACAAGCGAGGCGGAGGCGCCCAGTACCACCCCGCGCCAGCGATGGCTGGTGGCGGGCGACGCACCCGACAGCACAGCCGCGAGAGATCCCCCGGCGCCAAGCATCCCGGCCGCGCAGCCGAATATCCCGAGCGCGCGCCGGCGTGTCACCCCTGGCTTCGAAGTGCCGATATGGTCAGTGCTTGTCGCTGCCATGTCCTGTCCCCGAACCGGAGCCGCCATGCGCGCCGCTCTTGGCGCCGGGCTTGCCGTGCTTCCCGTGCATCATGGGTGTATTCGCTTTCGACTTTTCGCCGCCGGCTTCCAGTACGCCTGCGCTCCCTTTGGACTTGTGGCCCTCGTGGCCGCCATGCCCGCCGCGATCGGCGCCGTAGCTGGGCGCCGTGCCGGACTCGCCAAGAATGTACTTTCGCGGGATCTGGCCGAAGGCCACCACCCGGCCCCCGAAGCGCTTGGCGAAGGCGTCCGCCGCGGCGCGACCCTTGAAGGGCACCGCTTCGCTCGCACCCATGCCGCCGCGCCGCGAACTGCCGATCACATAGAGCGCCGTTTTGGCGTTGATCCAGGTCTTCGGCCCCGGTCGCTCCCAATTCGTCTGCGTCATGTCATTGACGTAGATTGCCGAGATCCGCTTAGGTTCTTCCGGCAACATGGTGAAGGCAAGCGTATCGCGCACCGAGCTGAACCAGACCGGTGTCTTGCGTCCGGCGACATGAATTTGCCCCTTGGGGCCCTTGTGGTCGACCACGATCATGCGGCAGTAATGTCCGGTCGCGGCCCGCGTCAGTGCCGCCGGCACAGCTGCAGCGACCTCGGCTTTCTCGCCGCAGGCCGTGAGCGCGGCTATCGCTCCCAGGCCAGCCACAATCATGGTCATACGGGTCAGGCGCATCAGAGCGATCTCCTTTGAAAGGCCAGCGCCGCAAGGCCCAGCGGCACCGCGACCCACAGGCCAAGCGCCGCCAGCATTGCCGAGGGCGCCATCCGAACCGTCTCGCCAAGCCCGGCAAATCCGGCGAACGTGCTGACATTCTGAAATCCGGTCAGATTGAAGAAGCGATAGATGTCGGCCGGATTTAGCATCAACAGCCAGGGCACCGTTGACGCGCCGATGCTTTGGCTTTTGTCGGCGGCTAGAATGCCGAGCAGTGCCATGTCGAAGACGATGACGAAAAAGAGCCAGAGCCCGATGCCGATGCCGCCGGCGACCGCACGCTCACGGGCCAGCGCGCTCACCAGCGTGCCGATGGCGGCAAAGGCCGCGCCAAGCAGGATCGACGAGCCCATCATCGCCAGATAGGGCGCCCAGCCACCGCTGCCGGTATCCTGCGTGAATCCCACCGCCAGGCCGGCGGAGCCGTAGCCGACCACCGTGGCGATAGCAAGGATCGCGGTATGGCCGAGAAACTTTCCAAGCACGATCTGCCAACGCGCCACCGGATAGGAGAGCAACAGCAGCAGCGTGCCGCGTTCGGCCTCGCCGGCGATACCGTCAAAGGTGAGAATAAGCGCGATAAGCGGCAGTAAGAAGATTGACAGGCTGGAGAGACTGACCACGGTGACCGCCAGCGGGCTCGCCTTTACCGTGCCGGCGGGCGTGCTGCCGAGGAAGGCGAGCGTCAACGCCAATGCGGCGAGGACCAACGTCGTCGCCAACACCCAACGGTTCCGCACGCCCTCGCGCAACTCGCGCCCGGCAATCGTCAAGATTGCGCTCATCGCGAGGTCTCCTTTTGCGATCGGTCCGGGGCGTGTCGATAGTGAGCGTAGATTTCCTCCAGATGAGGCGGGCGGACTTCCAGCCCGTCGATCGCATCCAGTTTGCCGACGCGGCGAAGCACTTCGACATGTCGATCATGCGAGCAGACGAGTTCCACGCTACGCCCATTGACCCGCCGCATTTCGCCGCATCCCTCCACGGCCCGGGCCAGTGCCTCTTGCGCGTCGGGAGCAGCCCGCAGCCGGATATGCACGGGCAGCGCGCTGGCCTGGCGCAATTCATCAATCGTTCCGCAAGCCGCCAGCCGGCCTTCCCGCAGGAAAGCGATCCGGTCGGCGGTGTCCTCGAAATCGACCAGGGCGTGCGAGGCCAGCAGGATCGTCGCTCCGTCGCGGCGGCGTTCCTCGATCAGCGCGCGGAACTGCCGGCGCGAATCGGGGTCGAGACCGCTGGTTGGCTCATCGAGGATGAGCAGCCTAGGATCGCCCAGAAGCATTTGAGCCAGACCCAGGCGTTGACGCATGCCCTTGGAGTAGGTCTTGACGCGTCGCGAGACCGCGGCCTCCAGACCCACCTGCTCCAGCAACGCATCACATTGGGCGCGCGGCGCGCCTTTGAGCCGGGCGTAATAGCGCAACATTTCGCGGCCGGTCAGGTTGCCCGAAAACGTGACGTTCTCCGGCAAGAAGCCGACCATCGCCCGCAATGCCACGGCTCGCTGTGATCCAGGTGTCTCGCCAAAGACCTCGGCAGACCCCGCACTCGGCCGGATGAGGCCGAGAACGATCTTGAAGAGCGTCGTCTTGCCGGCGCCGTTGTGGCCAGCCAGCGCCATGAACTCGCCTTCCGCGATCTCAAGATCGACACCGTCCAATGCGGACACCGCACCGTAATGCTTGGCGATCCCGGCGAGGCTAACCGGTGTGGCGCTCATGGCGTCGCTCCCATAATGACGGGCCGGGTGAAAACGGGGCGAGCCGGCACTGGCGGCTTCATTAAGGGAGCGCTGTCAACCACGCCGCCCGGGTAGAGCGCGGGGAAGCGCGACTGCGCCCAGCGAAGCATCGCCGCCGCTGGACTGTTCAGCAGGATCTTGGCCGAGGGATGCGCCCAGACGATGCGGTCGACTATGCTGTTGGGCCGATAGGCCGCGTCGGCCAATCCGTCGCCGTTCAAATCGAACCCTGTATTGTCCGACCAATAATTACCGCGACCGCCAGCCGACCAGTCGAGCGAACGGGTGCCGACATACTTCACCTGGTGGCGGTTGCCGATAAAGGCGTTGCCCGAGACGACGTTGCGCTCCGATCCCGCCGTGAAGTGAATGCCAATTTGGCAACCGCTGAAAGTGTTGCCGCGATAGATGTTGCGGTTGGCGTTGTAGATGAAGACGCATTTCTCCGGCCCTACGGATTTTGCTCCGCCCGTCTTGGCGCCTGGAGCCACGATGTTGCCTTCGATGCGCGAGCGGTTGGCGTAGTTGAAAAGGAATCCGTGCTCGCGGTCGCCTTGCGACAAGTTTCCGGTCACCTTCAGGCGGTGCGAGAACATGATCGCGTAACCGATTGCATTGCCGATCGATATGTTGTCGGCCACGATGCTGTTATTCGTGTACATGTAGTGGACGGCAAAACGCAGATCCCGAAAGCGATTGCCCCGAAAGACATTGTTGCGGCTGGTATCGGTGAAGATACCGTCGCGCCCGTAGCGGATGTCGTTTGCGATCACACGCGAACCCGGCGTGCGCCAGAGCTGCACTCCGTTGCCGCGGTCGTTCTCGCGCAGGTCGCGCCGGCCGATGATCGTGTTGGCGCGCACCGTCGCGTTGTTCGGGCCTAGAAGGTAGACACCGAACAAATTGCCGGTCAGCCGGTTGCCCTCGACCAGCGCGTTGTGGGCGGTCTCGGTCAGGAATATACCGGCGTGCATCTTGTTCAGGCTGGCGCCCGAGCGTCGGACGATCAGTCCCCTTATGGTGACGTTTGCCGCCTTCACGAGAATGACATTGCCCTTGCCTTCGCCGTCGATCACGGCGCCCGGCCGGCCCTCCAGGGTGAGGGGTCGGTCGATCACGACCGGTCCAACATACCGTCCGGACTTCAGGCGAACCGTATCGCCGGGCCGGGCGGCGGCGATTGCGGCCTTTAGCCGCCCGCCGCCCGGTTCGACATCGAACGTCGCCGCCTGTGCGCCTCCCACGGCACAGGCCGCCCCGAACGCCCCGGCAATTACAGGGGCGATCAGGACTAGTCTGCGGAATGCGGCCTGCGGCGACATGATCGTTTTCCTCGATCTTCGTTCTTGGCCTAGGCGGTTCTTGGCTCGACCAGCATTCGGCCGCGCATCTCCATGTGGAGCGCGTGGCAGAACCACTGGCAATAGAACCAATGCACGCCAGGACGGTCGGCCGTGAAGGTGACCGAGGCGGTCGCCTGCGGGCCGACCTCAAAGGCGATGCCGTAATTCGCCACGGTAAGCCCGTGGGTCAAGTCTTCCACATCGTCGATGTTGGTGACGATCAGCGTCACTTCATCGCCCTGCTTGACGGTGAACTTTTCCATACCGAAAGTCGGCGCTTGGGAGGTCATGTAGACCCGCACTTTGTTGCCCTTGCGCACGAGCTTGTTGTCACCTTCAAGGTCGATACCATCCTCCTTGGCCCACTTCACCGGCTCCGCGAAGATCGGATCGTTGCGGTCATATTCGTTGCGCGGATTGATCTTGGAGCGGTGGACGATGATGCAATCATGCGGCTCGGCGAAGGTCGGGCCGTCATGAACCAGCTTCATGCGGCTGCCGGAGATGTCGATCAGCTGCTCGTTCTCCGGCTTCAGCGGGCCGACATTGATGTATCGATCCTTGGAGAACTTGTTGAGCGACACCAGCCACTTGCCGTCCGCCTCTTTGGTTTCTCCCATGGAGGTGTGGTTGTGGCCCGGCTGGTAATGGACGTCGATCTTCTGGACGACCGGGTTCACCTTCTTGCCCTTATAAGCAGCAATCGCCTTCTTGATGTCCCACTTGGCCACCTGGCTGTCGAGGAACAGCGTCGTATAGGCGAAGCCCTTGTTGTCGAAAGCCGTATGCAGCGGACCAAGCCCTAGCTTCGGCTCGGCGACGACCGTGTCGCGCGGCTTGATCTTGTTGTCAAACAGTGCGTCGAGCTTCGTGAGATCGATCACCGTTACCGTCGGCGAGAGCTTACCGGCGATCATCAGGTGTCGCCCGTCCGGCGCGGTGTTGATCCCGTGCGGGCTCTTGCCGACCGGAATGTAGCGGGTATAGGGCGAACCCTTGCGGCCGTCGAGAACAGGCACGCCGTTCATAGTCCGCGCCTTGCCGGCTTTTACCGCCGCCTCGATACGCGCGATGTTGAACACGACCACCCAGTCCATCTCCGCCTTGGTCATTTCCGCCAGCGTCACGCCGCCCTCGGAATTGTAGCAGGTGGAGTAGGCCCACTTGCCTTGGTAATCGGCGTCGACATTGTCGAGGTTGCCGTCAACGATGACCTGCCAGGCCACGTTCATCTTCTCGCCGTCGACGGCGGAGAAAACGGCGTGGTACTTGCCAGGCTCGTCGAGGATCTTGCCGTCATTCGGCAACGGTACCCTGTGCTCGCCATTGGCAAAGACGTAGCCGGTTTTGGGATATTTCTGCGGCCGCATGCCATGAATGTCGGAGGCGTTCGGGATCTCGACCATCTTGTCGACCTTCATCACGTCGCAACGGATGCGGGCGACGCGGGTATTGGCTTTGTCGTTGACCCAGATATAGCGACCATCATAAGTGCCGTCGGTGAAGGACATATGCGGGTGGTGGGCATCACCGTTCAGCATGACGCCGCCCTTGTTCTTCAGATACTCCTTGGTTTCCGGCAGCATGCCGTCGGTCATGATTTTTTTCGACTCGTTGGTCTGTCCCCAGCCGGTGGCGCTGCAGCGGTTGAAGACCGGAATGCGCATCAACTCGCGCATCGAGGGCACGCCAAGAATGCGAACCTCGCCACACTGCCCACTCGACCAGATACCGTAATAGTCGTCGAGCTGGCCCGGAGCCACGCCACCGGATGACGCGGCCGCCGCGCTGGCCTGTTTTGCCCCGCCGAAAGCTGATCCCGTCAGCACTCCAGCACCAGCGGCGCTGCCGATGCCGGCAACGGCCGCGATTTTCGCGGAGCCGCCCAGAATTCCCCGGCGGCTTACGCCTTCTTTCTGTTTCTCATCGGTTGACATCGTCTTCATTCCTTTTCCAGGTTTTCGTCGTCATCTCTCTTCAATGACCGCGCGTGTCGCTCAGACATGCGCGGCGCCACATCCTTTTTTCTTTTGCAAAGCGCTGGCCTTCCCGGCGGCGCCGATTGTGGCTGGATCCGTGCTCAAAGCCCGGCGGCGCTCGCGGCGGTGGCGGCGTTCGACCATGACCGGACAGAGGTGGTCGTCGTAGTAGACCTGCTGACAATGCAGGCAGTAGATGCATTCGTTCGGATTGATCTGACCCGTCGGGTGGATCGCCTGGACCATGCATTGCTTGGCGCAGGTCTGGCACGGCGAGCCGCATTCTTTGTAGCGCCGCAGCCACTCGAACATGCGCATCCGCCCGGGTAAGGCGAGCGCTGCGCCGAGCGGGCAGAGATAGCGGCAGAAGAAGCGCTCGATGAAGAGCCCGGCCACCAGCAGCAGCACGGCGAACAGCACGAACCACCATTCACGCATGAAATTGAGGATGATCACGGTCTTGAAGGGCTCAACCTCCGAGACTTGCTCGGCCAGTCCGAGCGAGTAGAGCGAGAGCCCGAGAATGGCCATGAAGATCACGTATTTGAGCGGCCACAGCCTCTCGTGGAGACCCCAAGGCACGGTGATCTGCGGCACCTTTAGCAGCTTGGCGGCACGATTGAGCAGCTCCTGCAAAGCGCCGAACGGACAGAGCCAGCCGCAATAAGGTCCGCGCCCCCAAAACGGCAGCGACCCCGCGACCGAGCACCACAGAATGAAAATCATCGGCTCGGTTAGGAAGAACTCCCATTTGAAGTCCGTAAGCATCGCGTTGGCGAAAGTGAGCACGTTCACCACCGAGAGCTGGGCGTGGGCGTAGAAACCAAGATAGAAGGTCGTGAAGGCCAGGAAACCGAGCCGCACCCAATCGGCGCGCTTGCGGTTCTGGACCAGCCAGTTCTGGAAGAAGAAGATGCCGGTCAAGACGCCCAGCGCCAACACCAGTACGATGATTTCCACCGTTTTGCGCTGCCACAATCGCTTCCATAGCGCGGGAGCCGCCTTTTCCAGCTCTGCCGCGGGGGCTTTTGGTTTTTCTGCAGACCCGGCGGCGGCGAGGAAATACTTGCGCGGCGGCACGTACCCCAAATCGAAGGTCAGGAAGGCCTTCTCCAGCGGGCCGATTTCACGAGAGACCAACAACTGAATCCGCCAGGAACGATCCGGACGGAAGCCGCTGCGCGGTACGATGCGGAAGAGCGCCACTTCGCGGAAACGCGGCGCGCCGGCGGCCAGCACCTCGCCGAGCCGTTTGTGCTGCTTGTCGCGGAACCGCACACTGACGTCCCGCTGGATCAGCTGGACACGGTCGAATATGCCGCCGCGCACATAGCCGGACCCCTTGAAGGAATAGAGCCCGTTGCCCGCCAGCAGCACCGCCTGTTGCCCGGGCTTGAGGCGCTTGCGCATGTTTGCCTGTTCGGCGTCGCCTAGCAGGCTTCGACCGATCGTGGGGATAGTCACCAGCGCCGCATAAAGCTCAATGAAGGTGTCGCCGGGCTTTGCCTCGCTCGCCGGGATCAGGGCCTTGATATGGCCGGCCTTGCGAAAGGCCTCGTTGACGTCGCCGACGGTCAGACGCAAGCGTCGCACCGAACCGTCGCCCAATAGCGTTTGCCAGTCCTTCCGCGCGGCCTGGGCCGGGTCGATCTTGAGTGCCGGGGCGGCGGCGGCCCCGGTCGTGGTTTTGCCCTCGCGGGACCGCAGCAGTTTAACGCCGGCGCGAATGATCGAGTCGTCGATCACCATGATGGTGACCGTGGCGCCACTGACAATATCAACGCTTCGGTTGTTGCCCGCCGACGCCTTGGCGAGCACGCGTACGTCTTTGCCGATATAGCCGTTGATGAAATTGTGGACCTTGGCGACCGGTATGCCGACCAGCACGATCGGCTCGGCATGCTTGACCATCCGCGCGCCGGTAATGATCCCCTTGAGATCGAGGCCGATCAGAATTTCGATCGGCTTGCCGGAGTAGCCGGTGGAATTGACCCAGTTGGAATTGAGAATGACGTGGCCAAGCAACGTTTCGCCGCGATAAAGCGGCGCCATTGGCGGGCTGCCGGCGGGCTTGCCGAAGCGATCAGCCTGCGGGTGATATGTCTTCGGTTTTTCCTTGGCGAGGAACCCGGCCAGATCATCCGCCGCCTGAGCCGGCGCCGCACCGGCAGCGAACAACATGGCCAGCACCGCCAGGCACAGATTTACGCACCAGATGAGGTTCCTGGCGGACTTCGCGCCTAGAACCACACCAGGACCAGAGCCCAGGCTTGTGTGGCCGCAAAGCGGTTGGGTGGTTATTGAACACTGCATGAAACAACCGATCTGGTCTGCTGTCGCGTCTGCCGGTTATCATTGTGCAGTGCAAAAATAAGGACTTGGCGCGGATCGGATATGACCTAAATCAATCGCCTGGCGGTTGTCCTTTTCTGGGCAATTCGGCGCGCATGGCCTTTCGGTTCACCGGGCCCGACACCAGGCAAACGAAATGGCACTCAAGTGAAGCCCAGCGAAATTTATTTGACACCGATACCGTTCAGATAGGTCTGCAGTAAAGTCGCGGCATCATCGCCGACACTGGGTGATTTCGCTTCCCGCAGGCGCTCAATGACAACGCCGCGCACCGCCTCGACCAGGAACCGCGCCGCACGACGCGGGCTGGACACCTGGAAACGCTCGGCTTTGACGCCGCTCCGGATCACCGTCTCCAGCTTGTCGACATAATCCTGGATATGCTGGTCGACCGTACGCGCTGCGTCGTCGCCTGCGGCCTCCGGATGGGCGTTCATGGCACGGAACACAAGCTCGTGGTCGTCGGAGAATTGGATCACCGCCCGGATATATGCCTCGATCGCCGCGACAGGATCTTCGGCCCGGCCCATCACCGCCTCGATATGTGCGGCCAACGCAGCATGGCCACGGGCGGTCGCTTCACGGACAAGCGCCTCCTTGTTCTCAAAATATAGATAAAGCGTGCCCTTGGAGGTGCCCGCAGCTTCCGCGATCTTGTCCATCGAAGCCCGGCGCAGCCCATCACGGGCGATGACCTCGCGCGCGGCATCGATAATCTCGTTCTCCCTGAACTCGGTGACGACCTCCTTCTTGGTGCGTGCGCGCCGGGGCTCGGTCATCTGTCGGCGATCCGGGTATCTGTGGTGGCGCCGTCGTCGATCACGCCGCCCCCAGTTTCTCGCGTTTCAGCTTGATCCCCGCAGCTTCGCGGTCCCAGGTGTCTTTCGTTACGCCATCCGCGCGCAACAGGTGCTTCTGGATCTTGAGCGTTGGCGTCTTGGGCAGTTCGTCAATGAAGCGGAAATAGCGCGGCACCATGAAATGCGCCATCCGCGGCGTCAGGAATTCCACAAGCGCCGCGGGATCGATGGTCTCGTCCGGGGCCGGCTCAATCACGATCATGACATCGTCCTCGCCGTGTTCGCTGTCAATCGCCACGGCGGCGGAATTGGCGACCTGGGGATAGGCATTGACCTCACGTTCGACCTCCATGGAGGAGATATTCTCGCCACGCCGCCGGATGGCGTCCTTGATGCGGTCGACGAAGAAAAAGTCGCCGTCTTTGTCCATGCGGAAAGCGTCGCCGGTATGGAACCAACCGTTGCGCCAGGCCCGCGCGGTTGCTTCGGGTTCCTTGTAGTAGCCGGAATTCATCGCCCATGGCGCATCGGTGCGCAGGATCAACTCGCCCACTTCGCCGACCGCAACCTCGCAATCATTGTCGTCGGCGAGCCGCGCGGTCGCACCCGCACGCGCGACACCGCACGTGCCTGGCTTATCGGGATTGGCGCCGCTGATGATCGGCGTGGAAGTCTCGGTCATGTTCCAGCAGGCATATGTCTCGATGCCCGAGCGCTCGCCAATTGCTTTGACGTCGGCATTGAAGGGCGCACCGAGGATGGTCTTGCAAGTGGTCGATTTCTCTTCGTCGCTCTGCCCGGCCTTGGAAAGGAAAGTCGCTACCGAGCCCAGCATCATGCAGGTCGTCGATTTGGTGGCATTGATATCGGTCCAGAATTTGGTCGTATCGAAGGCTTCGACCAGGCCGATCGAGCCGCCATCGCAGATCATCTTCATGAATCCAGCCAGGCTGGCGGCGTGGAAGAACGGCAGGTAGCAGAGGCTGCGATCTTCTGAGCCGGCGTAATAGCAGGTTGCCTCACCCATCGAAAGCAGATGGAAATAGGAGGAAAGCACGCCTTTCGACGGCCCGGTCGTGCCGGACGTGTAGATGATCGATTGGATGTCCCATGGCTCGATTTCGCGCTCCGGCGCCGGCACAGCATCGGGCAACGGACCGTCAAAGATGCTGACCTCGTGGGTTGCGAGCGCCTTTGGCGCATCCTTTGCCGGGCCGCCGACACTGATCAGATGCTGAAGTTCGCTGAGCGCGATGCCGTTGAGGCGTTCCGTCAGGTCAACATGCGCGACCATCACCGTTGCCCCGGAATTTCGTATGACGTGCTCAAGCAGGTTGCCGCGATAGGCGGTGTTGATCGGCACATGCACGGCGCCCAAATAGTTCGCCGCCAGGAACACACGAATAATGTCGAGCCCGTTCGGCAACCAGGACATCACGAACCCGCCCTGGCGAACCCCCAGCCCATGGAGCGCCACTGCGGTCTTGACCACCATGTCATGGGTCTCGCCGTAAGTGATCTCCCGACCATCGGGAAAGGCGATGAAGATCTTGTCGGGTTGCTCCGCGGCATGGCGATCCAGCACGCTGCGCACCACGCAGCGGTCACGCGCGAGCACGCGCACGTCCTGATGATTGTCCGGCATCGCTGGTCCTCCCGTCTTGTCTGCTGCGTTGCGCCCGTGGTCGGCCGCAGCGGTCTCGATCCTCGTCCAAAGCCGAGATTAAGACGACTGACCCGCAAGTCAAGTAACTTGACTGGAAAGTCAGTCTGGATATTCTAGCCGCGTAGCAACGGGTGATGGCCGGCTTCGCGGCCGTGGTCTCAGCCGCCTTCGATCCATACGTCCTGCGAGGAGAGCCGATGTTCCCCGTTGACAAACGCACTGCCCAGAACCTCTGGTATTCCGCGCCCGACGTGATCCCGGAGCTCTGCTTCGCGGTCGACGAAGTACCGGTCGAGCTGTGGAACAGCCACCGCGATCTCTACGCATTGGCCGACGCCATCGAGCCGCATCTGAAACGCCACGGCGCGCGCAAATGGGACTTCGTCTGGTCGATGGAACGACATTTCTCCGAACCCTACGGGCCGCTGCCCAAGGCACAGCAGAACTTCATGGCGGGTATACCCGACATGTTCCTGCCGCACGAGGAAGGGTTGCCGGAGGCGAGCGCCACGACGGGAGGCGACGGCGTGCTGGCCGAGCAAGCCCATCTCAACGTGACGAGCAACCAAGGCAACGCCGAAGCCCGACCATTTCAATTCGACGCGAACGATGAAGTGCCGGACGAGTACCGGGCCTGGCTGGAGAAGCTCTTCTTCGCCCACGGCGAATGTATGATCCCTTTCTTCGGCGAAGATGCGAAGCATATCGAGGACATGTACGCGATCATCGACGCTTCGATGATCCGTCAGGCGCCCGACGCCAAATCGCGGCTGCGGTTCAGCAATTTCACGAATGAAGAGCTGCGCCACACTTTTCAATTTTATGCGCTCTATACCGCCTACGACGCCAAGCTGCCTTTCAAGATCTACGAGCACGAGACGCAAGTATTCCGCGCCTATATGGATCTGAAGACCGACGGCAGCTGGGTCGATTACGGCATCTTCAACATGCTGGCCGACCGTCTCGGCACGTATCAGGCGTTCGAATGGGTGCAATCCTCCTACGCCCCATTGGCCCGCGTTGCCCTCAAGGTCGTCAAGGACGAGCGCGGCCACTGCAACATGGGGTATCTGAATGTCCGTGACTTCATCGAGCGCGAGGGGGACGAGGGCCGCGCTCATGTCCAGAAGCGCATCGACGAGCATTTCTACCCCTTCCATATGGCGGCCTTCGGCGGTTCGGCGTCGCGCAACAATGAGATGTGGCGGAAATGGGGGCTGAAACAGCACACCAATGACGAATTGCGCGCGGCCTATCATTCGGAGATGGCGCTGGTTCTGGACAGTCTTGGCCTGGCGGCGCCGGATTTCGACGATGCGACCGCGCGCGGATTGGAGCAGGTCGCTGCGATGCGTAGCGCCGCCGAAGCGAACGCTGAGAAAGGCGCCTCCGCGGCGGAGTAGACCCCGACCGGCCAACCCAATAAAAAAGCGTCTGGCATTCGCAAAGAACGCCTCACCTCAAATGGGGAGGAGACGCATGAAACCTGAACTCAAGGGAACGGTGCTGAAGACCCACCGAACCCGGGCCTACGCCAACAAAATCGCCGAGCTCGCCCAAACCCTCGGCACGCCCACAGCCGAAGAGACGGCGCGGATCGCGCTATTTTTCGGCGTCACCATCGCCCGCGATTTCGAGATCACCGAGAAGATGGGTCTCGTCATCGAGCGCGCGCTGATGGCCGGCCACGAAATCCGCTGGAACCGACCCTTCGAACCGGACGAGGAGGTGGTCGTGACGGTCACCTTGTCCGACGTCCAGGACAAGGGACCCAACCGCATGGCGGTCGTCGAATCGCGCTTCGAGACACCCGGCGGCGACGAGATCCAAACCCAGCTTTCGACCTTCATCCTTCTCGGCGGCGCCGAACAGCAGGAGACCGCAGCATGAAATCCTTCTCCCGCAAGGCACCCGTCATGGGCAAAGAACATTATGTGCGCTTCGCCGGCGTCGTGGGCGACTTCAACGCCGTCCACTACGACCTTGAATTCGCGCAGAAACTGAAGATGCCAGCCGTCATCAGCCAGGGGCCGCTCACTTTCTCTTTGGCGCTCGACGCGGTCGCCGCCGAGGTCGGGCTGGACAACGTCAATGCCTTCAAGGCCCGGATCAGCGCCCCGGTCTTTCCGGATACCGAGCTCACCATCGACTGCGACGAGGACGGTAAGGTCACGGCGAGCGACGGAAAGACGACCTATCTCCAGGGCACTCTCGGCATCAAGGACTAGGCATTTCGTCGACGGCCTGTCCTGATGCGCAGACGCTCCGCATGACCTAAACTCCAAGGATGGCGCCTGCACGATCTGGCGGCGGCGCGTTTTGATGGCAGACCACCCATGTTGACCCTCGCTCAACTTTTCGACCGAACGGTGCGCCATCATCGCGGCCGGCCGGCCGTCGTCGACGGCGACAACCGCCTCTCCTGGGCCGAGCTCGGCGAGCGGGTCGCCGTGGCCGCCGGCGTGCTGGGCGAGTTGGGCCTTGGCACGGGCCGCCGGTTTGCCATTCAGGCGCCGAACTCACCGCGCTTCGATGAGCTGAAATGGGCCGGATTTCGGGCAGGCGCGGTCCCGGTTCCGGTCAACTGGCGGCTCGCGGCGCCGGAAATCGAGCACATCCTAAGGGACGCGGAGTGCGAGACGATTTTCGTCGCCTCGGAGTTTTTGCCCGTTTATGACGCCCCGGCGCTCGCCCCGTGGCGCGACAAGCTGATCTGCCTGACTGGCGAGGCGCCCGAGGGCATGGCGCATTACGATGATCTCTTCGCCGGAGCCAGCGCTGCCGGGATCACGCCGACGGCGGCCGGCGACGACGCGATCCTGCAATATACCGGCGGCACCACCGGCCGTTCCAAGGGCGTGCGCATCTCCAGCACCAATGTGATTTCCAGCCAGCTCGGCTTCGCCATGGGTTTGCGGGCGCGCCCCGACGACGTCTACCTCCATCTGGCGCCAATGTTTCATTCGGCCGACCTGCTGGCCATGGCCTGGACGCTGGTCGGCGGCGCACATGCCTATCTGCCGGCTTTTACGCCGGCCGCGTTCCTGGAATGCGTCGCACGCAACCAGGTCACATCCACCATCGCCGTGCCGACCATGCTGATGATGACGCTGGGCGACCCGGCCTTTGAGAAGGCCGACCTCTCCAGCCTGCGACTGCTCGGCTGGGGCGCCTCGCCGATGGACCCGGAGTGGGTCCGCCGCGTCGCCAAGGCTTTCCCCGACATCGATATCAGCAATTGCTACGGGCTCACCGAGACGGCGCCCGACCTCACCTTGTTCGAGCCCGACGAGCTGCGCCGGGCCATAGCCGAAGACGATCCCGCCGTCGCCTCGGTCGGCAAGCCCAATGCGATCGTGCGTCTGCGCGTGGTCGACGAAGCAGGCAACGACGTGGCCGAGGGCGCATCGGGCGAATTGTTGGCCCGCGGCCCCAATATCACCCACGGCTACCTCAACTTGCCCGAACTTACAAAGACCGCACTGGCCGACGGCTGGCTGCACACCGGCGACGTCGCGCGCATCGACGAGCGCGGCTATGTCTACCTGCTCGATCGGGTCAAGGACATGATTGTGAGCGGCGGCGAGAACGTCTACTCATCGGAGGTCGAGGGCGCACTCTATACCCATCCGGGCGTGCACGAATGCGCGGTGATCGGCTTGCCGGACGATACCTACGGCGAGATCGTGACGGCGGTCGTTGTGCCGACGGCCGATACGGACCTCGACGCCGATACACTGATCGCCCATTGCCGCCCGCTGATTGCCGGTTTCAAGCTGCCCCGCCGCATCGAATTCGTCGAAACCTTGCCCAAAAGCGCGATGGGCAAAATCCTCAAGACCGATCTGCGCGCGAGAACGAAAAACTAGTGGATCTTGCCTTGACAGGTAGGGCGCCGGAGCGCCGCCAGGACGCCGCCGAACCAACCACGCCGCCGGAGCACGCATGAGCAACGGGACCAAATCCCCATTTCTGGTTGGCAACGTGCTCGGGCGCGGCTTTTCGATATTGTTCCGCAACGCCGTCGCATTTGGGACCATCGCGATCTTGCTGATGATCCCCTATGCCGCGGTCAGCGCGCTGGAGGGTCTCGGCTTTCTGCCGCGCACCGGGTTTGTCGCCTTGGTGTTGCAGATTCTGGTCGGTTTCTTGCTGCCACAAGCCGTGACCGCAGCAATCGTCTACGGCACGTTTCAGGACATGCGCAACCAACGTACCGGCGTCGGAGACGCAATCTCGCGCGGCTTTTCGCTGATCATGCCCGTGGCCGGTGTCGCCATCGTTATCGGTCTCCTCACGGTGTTGGCGGGTGCGCCGGCGATCCTGGTCGGCTTGGCCAAGTTGGGAGGACTTCAAATCCTGCTCGGATTGGGGCTTCTTGCCGGTCCGATTTTCGTCCTGACAGTGTTTTTTGTGGCTACGCCCGCCGTCGTGGTCGAGCGCGACGGCGTCGGCGCCGCGATCCGCCGCAGCGCCGAACTCACCAAGGGCGAACGCTGGCGGGTGCTTGGCATCATGGCGGTCAGCTGGGCGGTCGGCGTCGGCGTAGTGCTGCTGGCGGTCGCCTTCGCCTTCGCCGCCATCCAGGCCGGTTCGGCTTTGGCTCCGTCCGTCTTGCTGGCAGTGGCGGTGGCATTCTATTACGCGCTCAACGCCGTCATGGCGACGGTGACCTATCACGATCTGCGCGTCGCCCGCGAAGGCGTCGGCACCGTGGACATCGCCAAGGTCTTCGACTAAATCGCGACGGGTGCGGGTTTTGAGATGTATGGCAGGGCGGGAGAGCCGCGACCGGAGACGTAGCGATGGCAGTTGAGACGGGGAATCCATTTCGCGTGGGCGCCGTGTTGGGCCGCGGCTTCAGCATTCTTGCCGGCAACATTTTACCCTTCGGTGCAATCGCGATCTTGATCACCATTCCCTACATTCTTGTCTCCCCGCTAATGGAGCGCGTGTCCACAGACCGGCCCGGATTGCTCGTCGCTTTCGTCGTTGGCTTTGTCAGTCTAATTCTGCTGCTCGGTTATCTCACCACCGCGGCGATTTCCTTTGGGACCTTTCAAGATCTGAATGGCCAGCGCGCGCGCGCAATCGATTGCTTCTCTCGCGGGGTTGTACTGATTTTCCCAATCCTCGGTGTCGCTATTCTCATGAGCCTCGCGGTCATGTTGGGCATCGTGTTGCTGATAGTCCCCGGCCTGATTGCGATGACCATATTGTGGGTTGCGATTCCGGTCGCCGTGGTCGAACGCCCGGGTGTCATCGCCAGCCTCCAACGCAGCGCCGAGCTTACCCGCGGCTACCGATGGCAGATCTTCGGCATCATCCTCCTTCTGAGCGCCATCGAAACGGTCATTGGTCTAATCGCAGGTGAGATAATTCCGGGCGATCCGGGCACGATGCCGGCGCTGATCGTCGACGGCATTGTAACCGCGTTCTTCATTGCCCTTGGCGCTGTCATCGCGACAGTCGGATATCACGACCTCCGCGCAGCCAAGGAGGGCGTCGGCACCGCCGACATTGCCAAGGTGTTCGACTAGCCGCCCCTACCGCTTGTCGTGTTTGTCGCGTCGGCGGACGCCGAACAGCATGCGGCGCTCCAGGCGTGCGCGCAGCGCCGTGTAGAACTCGCGCAGAAATCGTTCCGTGTCGGGGCGGCCCGGCGTCTCGGGCATGTCGATCTTGTTGCGGATGCGGCGCTCGACCTCCAGACGCACACCGGGCGCGTTGGGCCGGTCGTCGCGTAGCACCCCCTCCAATGTCTGCAACTCGTAGATGCCGTAGACATCGAGCTGGGCCGTCGTGAATGAATAGGCGGTGGCCGGGGCGGCGCCGGCCGATGCCGCTTTGTCGTCGTGGGCGAGGTCCTTCTTCAGCGCACCCTTGGGGGCTGCGACCACCCAGGTCCCGGCGATCATGTCGCCCACGCGTAGCGCATCGCGATTGAAGATAGGCATCAATATGAAGACGCCGAGCCATCCGATGGTCAGCAATGTCAACCACAGATCCCCTTTGAAGATGCCGCTCAGCAGCACTGTGATCGGCAGGAAGACTTCGACCTCACGCATCAGGTTGCGCGCGAGCACCGCCTGCGGCTTGAGCGGCCCGCCGGCACGGTCCATGACCTTTAGGCCCATTGCCCGCTTGCCCGGCGTGGTGCCTTGCCAGCGCAACTCGAAAAAGGCGAAGAAAAAGCTGCGGATGAAGAACGAGGCCAGCATCACCAGGGCGAACAGCCAGTTGATATTGCGGCCCAAGCCGCCGCCAACGACCGCCAGGATCAGCAACATATAAAGGCCGATCACGATCCCGAGCACGATCAGGATATCGAGGATAAAGGCGACCACCCGCTCGCCGCGCTGACCGAGTTCGACCGGCAGCACCACGCCCTCCGGCGTCTCGATCCAGCGGGCCAGCGGCGAGCCCGTCCCGATGGGCCGCGCCGCCTGGATATCGGCGCCTGGCGTCGTCGGCCGGTTGCTTGGCTGACTGCCCGGCTGGTTTTGAGGCCCGCTCGTCGATTGTGGACCGGCCGCAACCGCGCTCATGCCCCGCCCCCATCGCCGCGCCGCGAGCGCCCGGAGCTCGCGAAATAGAGGGCCCATAACGCCGCTGTCGCGGCGGCCAGCAGATAGCGCGCCATTGGATCGAGGACAAGCTGCCGCCCGAAGCCCTCGAGCAGGGCCGCGACAAAGAACAGAAGCACTGCGCCGATCACGATGACCGCGGCGCGCCGCCCGGTACGGGCGAGGTTCTGCAGGCGGGTGTACTCGCCTGGGAACAGGACCGCCGCCCCCAGCATCATGCCGGCCGCCCCGCACAGCACGATCGCCAGCAGCTCCGTCACGCCGTGAATCAGCAGCCAGGCCCACAGCTCGACGCCAAGCCCTCGGCTGGCGTAGAGCCCGGCGAAAGCTCCAAGGGTCAGCCCATTGATGAAGAGAAGCAGCACCGTCGGCGCGCCGAAGGCGAAACCAAGCGCAAATGCCAGGATGCCGATGCGCGCATTGTGGGTGAAGAGAAAGCTCGCGAAGGCGGTCAGCCGCTCGGCGAAACCGCGCCCGTCAATATAGAGCGGCCGACGCAGCGTCTCGGTGCTCGCAGCCGGATTTCGCCCCTGCGCGGAGCCCTCTGAAACGAATGTGTAAAACCAATCGAGATTGCCGATGGTCAGCAGGTAGCCCACCGCGCCTCCAAGAAGGAGGCATAGCGCCGATAGCGCGACGTACCAACGCGCCGCGCGCACCGCCGCCGGCAGGGTCTCGACCAGGAAGCGGCCGATCGCGGCAAAGGCATTGCTGCGCCCGCCATAGACGAGGAAATAGGCCCGGCTCGAGAGGCTCTCCAGATAGCTGAGCAGATTGCGGTCGAGCGAGATGGCCCGCGCGACTGAAAGCGACGAAAGAACGGCGCGATAGAGAATAGGCAGGCGCAGGAGTTCGCGCGCCTCCAGCTTGGCGAGCCCGTTGCGTTCGGCGCGCGTGATCAGGGCCTCCAAACCGCGCCAGGCCGGCTCGCGCTCGGCCCGGAAGGCGGTGCTCTTCAACGTGAAGACCGGCGCATTGGTCGGCGCAGGGGACGGCGCCCCTGGCTCTGCAGACGCAGGATCGTTGCCGCGGGTTTCGGCGTCGCCCGCCATCTCAGATCAGCTCCCGGTGTTTGATCAGCAGGTAGCGGTTGATCATTGCGGTATCAACCGCTTCGTGGCTGACGTCGAGGCAATGCACGCCGAGCCGGGCCAGGCGTTCCATCACGACCGCCCGCTCACGCACGAAGTCGCCCGCCACCGTCGCCCGCGCCATCGCATCGACGCTCGCCGGGTCGGCCTCGGTCAGCTCGGCCAGCGCCGGGTCGACGAAGCTCACGAACATGACCAGATGCCGCCGGGCCAGGCGCTGAAGGTTCTCCACCATCATCTCCGCCGTCACCGTGTCGATGAAGTCGGTCATCAGCACGACCAGCGAGCGCCGCTTTAGACGCGCAGCCAAATGGGTGAGCCCGAGCGTGTAGTTGGTTTCCTCGGGCCGATACTCCAGCCCTGCGGCGGCATGCTGCACCCGGGAGAAACTCTGCAGTCCTCCAATCGGATCGGTGAAAAGCCGGATCTGGGCATCGAAGCCGAAGAGCCCAACACGGTCGCCTTCGCGCAAGCTTGCATAGGCCAGCAACAGACTGGCATTGATCGCCCGATCCAGGCGCGCCACCCCGGCCAGCGGCTCGCTCATCAGATGCCCGGTATCGAAGGCGAGCACGATGTTGTGGTTGCGCTCGGCCTTGAATTCCTTGCTGACAAGCTTCTGGTGGCGGGCGGAGTGTTTCCAGTCGACACTGCGCCGGTCGAGACCGGGCACATAGTCTCGAAGTGCGTCGAACTCCGAGCCATCGCCGAGCTGGCTCTGTGCCTTCTGCCCGGTCGGCGCGTCGCGTGAGAAGAAGCGGATCGCTGCGGCCCGCACGGCGCGAACATTGGGTAGAACCGGAATCTCATCCGCTATGACATGCTCGCTCTGGCGCCAGATCAGCCCCATCGGTCCTTGCCAACGCAGCCACAACCGTTCGACCCTAGCCATGCCGCGGCGCAGCGGACGCAGCGTGATTTGCACTTCCGACGATGTGTCGAGCGACACCGTGGTGCGGGTACGCAGCGAACGGCGAAGCCTGGGCCCAGTGTCGAGGGCGATTTCCACCGGCACGGGGCGCCCGCCACGCGCGGGCGTCAATGTCAGCGTCAGGGGATCGCTGGAACCGATATAAAGCATCGCCGGCAGTTTCCAGGCCACCTCCAAGTCGCGCGGCGGCAGCGACATCAGCGCATCGAGACCAATCGACACGAGCGCGGCAGCAAGGAAAGCGAGCCCGAATGGCCAGGCCTCGGGAAACACAATGGCGACGAGGAGCGCCACCGGGACCGCAACCCCGGTAAAGGCCACCGCCCTGCCGGTCGGCCGCATCAGCGCGGCGCCGCCGTGGCTTCGACGATCTGGCCGATCACCTGATCGGACCCCAGCCCTTCGATCTCCGCGCCCGGCGCCAGCACGACCCGGTGCCGAAGCGCCGGCAGGGCCAGAGTCTTCACGTCATCGGGTATGGCGTAGTCGCGGCCCTGCATCGCCGCATAGGCGCGCGACGCGGAAGCCAGCATGTTGGCGGCGCGAGGGCTGGCGCCGACCTCCAGCGAAGGATGTTCGCGGGTGGCGCGGATCAGATCGACGATGTAGTCGACAATATCGTCGGCGAGCCTGATCGCGGCAACGGTGCGGCGCACCGCGATGAGATCGGCCTCTCCCGCGGCGGCCTCAATCCCAAAGCTCGCCACGTCGGGCATGGTCGCCTTGTGTCCGTGTTGCACGACGATGGCCCGCTCTTCCTCGCGGCTCGGATAGTCGACTATGTGCTTGAAAAGAAAACGATCGAGCTGCGCTTCGGGGAGCGGATAGGTGCCTTGGTGTTCGATCGGATTTTGCGTGGCGATGACGACGAAGGCCTCGCCCAGCGAATGCGAGGTGCCATCGATCGTCACCGAACGTTCGTTCATGGCTTCCAACAGCGCGGCCTGGGTCTTGGGCGGCGTTCGGTTGATCTCGTCAGCGAGCAGGACCTGAGTGAAGATCGGGCCTTTGGTCAGGCGGAACTCGCCCGATTTGAAATCGAACAGATTGGTACCCAACACGTCGCCCGGCATCAGGTCGGGCGTGAACTGGATGCGCCCGAACTTGAGCGAAACCGTCGCCGCAAAGCACTGAGCGAGCATGGTCTTGGCGGTGCCCGGCACACCCTCGAGCAGCACGTGGCCTTCCGATATCAGCGCCGCGAACAGGAGGTCCAAGGCGCGCCCTTGGCCGACGATCGCCTTGCCGACCTCGCCGCGAATGCGTGCGCTGAGGTCCTGTATGCCGTCAAGATCCATCCAACATCTCCCGTTTCCAACGATGAAGCCGCCGGGCCAACTCGGCCAGGCGACGGTCGGTGGCCGCCGGATTGCCCACCAGCGCGTCGACCCGAACGGCCAACTCGCTCCATTTGTCCGTCGTTCCGCGCGCGGTGCCGACCCGGTCGAGCCAGTCGATGCGAGCCGCGCCCCCCTGCCCCACCGGCGCGTGCATCCGCGCCGATACGACCGCGAGCACGGCCCGGCGGTAGCGGTCGAGGATTTCGCGTTGGTGCCCTCCGAAGCGCAGCAGCCGCGTGCCATTCTCGATCAGCGTCACCTTGCCCGCATCGAATATGGGCGCCGCCCGCCGTGGCGCCCCGAAGCGCGCGGAAGCCGACCACAACAACACCAGCAAAGCCGCTATGCCGCTCGCCGTCCCGACCGAGAAGGGCAACTCGAAAAGGCTTCGCACCAGGCTCGGCTTCTTCTCTCCGCCCTGTATCGATGTGTCGAAGACCACCGTTCCGCCGGCCGGGCGCAGCCTCTCCACAATTGCGACGGCGAGGCGCGCATTGGCGCCGTTGCCCAACCCATGATTGGCAAAGATATCGGGGTCGGAGACGACCAGCGTCCGCCGACCACCTCGGCGAATTTCACCAACCAGGATACCGTCGCGCCCGGCGACCAGCGTTGTCATGCGCCGGGAGCGAATAAGCTGCGGAACGATCAAGCTCGGCGAAGCACCGAGCCGGTTGGCGCTCATCGCCACCGCACCGCTGCGGCGTACGACCCGGGCGCCCGGGTCGATGCTTTGCAAGATTTTGTTCACGCTGCCGCCCGGCAACAAGCCGGCGCGGCCAACCCAGCGAGGTTTCCGCCGCGAAGGCCGACCGCGCCACTTGGGCAGGATCAAGATAGAACGCCGCGCCGTCAGCAACCGCCGCAGCGTTGCGCCGCGCCCACCATCCAGACGCGGTTCGGCGACGATCAGCACACCCCGGCGCGCCTTGCCGACCGAATTGAAGCTGCTCAGCGTGACCGGCATGCCGAGCCGCTTCATGGTGCGCACGAAGCCCTTGTAGCCGATCGCGCTGACGGCATTGGGATGGCCCCCATAGCGCGCGCCCTTGTCGGCGCCGCCTGTGATCATCAGCGCGATGGAGCCGAGAAACGAGACCACGCCGACCGCGACGAGCCAGAAGAGCACCCGCCGCGAGAACACCGGCTGTATGGCCGCGGCGCTCACGACGCGGCCCCTGTCTCGAGAGCGGTTTGGGCTGAGAACTCGCGGTAGGCCTCCCGGCAACCCTGATAGGCGCGAGCATCGGCCGGCCGGCCGCCGAAATGTGTTATCTCCGATGCACCGACGATGGCACCGAGGGGCTCGCGCGCGCGCGCAGTTATGCGCGAGCCTCGAACGATTTCGCGGGCCGTCAGCGAGCGGCCGATGACCTGTTCGCCCGCGCGCTCGAGCCGCCGAAGGCTGTGCATGAGGATCAGATGGATCGCCTCGCCGAAATCGCCGCGTGCCGCCAGCGCATCAGCTTCCTCAAGCAACCGGTCGCGCGGTGCTCCGCCGTCACCGGTTTGCCCCGCCACTGCACTGGCCTCGACCTCCTCGAAGCGCCGCCGGCCCGAGCCGCGGCGAAAGGTCCGCAATTCGCGAAAGACGAAAAAAAGCAGCGCCAACCCGGCGACGATCGCAAATGCCCATAAGAGCGTGCGGCTGACGCTGCCGATGGACTCGCGCCCATCCTCGCGCGGCACACGCGAAGGCGGCAGCTCTCCGCCGCCGCGCGGCGCCGCACGCCCAGGTCCAAATCCCGGCAGCACCTTCTGGATCGAGCTATCGGACAAGGCGCGCTTTGCGGCCCGGTCTATGCGGTCGCCCGATTGCTCAGCCCACACCGGTACGACGGGCGCCGTCACGATCACGGCCAAGGCCGCGATCAGGGCCGCGCGCAGGGCGTTGCGAATTCGGGCCGGCGACATAGTTCGCCGGCCGATAGCGCCCCAAGTCATGACCCGATCTCCCAACGCATCCGTCGCGGCGCCGCTCTTCGATGACTAACAATCAAAGGCGATTCTAGGGCAAACCTCCTGCTAGCGTAACCGGCCACCGAAACCGGCGCCGCAGCCTGGATATGCCGGTGCATGGCGCAACGGGGTCGCAGTCGAATGCCGATTAGCTCACGGTCTTGTCGCCATCCCGGCCGGCACCCGTGTCGACTTGGCCGGAATGCTGTCGCCTATTTCGCGAGCTCGATGCGAACATCCTGCGCGCCCTCCCAAAGGGTCAACTTTCCAAGCCCCGGAAGGTTTTCAAGTCCCGACGTCAGCGTAATGAAATGGTTCCCCGCCAGCTGGCCCATCTTGCTCGCGAAATGGACGCCGCCATAAGCCAGCAGTATCTCAGTTTCGCTGATCCCGCCGGGATACACGATCATCTGCCCCGGGGCCGGGTAACTGGTGTGATTCTCGTAGCCGATGCCGAAATCCATGTCGCCGAGCGGCATCCAGACGCCCTCGCCGCTCCAGCGCACATGGATGACCTTGCTGACGAACGGCATCGCTTTGCTGAACGCGGCGCAGGTGTCCGGCGCCAATTCAGTTTCCAGGCGCGCGCCGAAGACATAAGGGCCAGCAGACACGGTGAGTTGGGTCATTGAGCCGCCTCGCGATGTTTTTGTGCCGGCAAACATATCGCCCGTGACGGGCTCGCGGCCTCAGCTCGGGTCGTTGGGATAGGCGGCAACGGCGTTCTCCAACCGCCCAACACCCTCGATATCGACCACGATCGTATCGCCGGGCGCGAGCAGCCGGCTCTTGCCGGCATACATGTGCTCAAAGACCTTATGGATCTCACCGTGTTTGACGCTGACGCCGTGCGCCATCCCGGCACCCGCACCCGTACCGGTCGCAATCACGTCGCCTGGCGAAAGTGTGGTGACCGCCGAAGCGCCGGCGATCAGCTCGGGAATGGTGAAGACGATATTGGAGGTGCTGAAATCCTGCACCTTGTCGCCGTTGTGATAGCAGCGGATCTTTATGTCCGAGATGTCCGGCACGGATTTGGCCGGCGTGATGAACGGTCCGATCGGCGCGAAGCTGTCATTGCCCTTATTGGCGAACCAATCGTAGTCGAAGGTCTCGCCGTGACGGATCATGCGGTCGCGCGCGGAAATGTCGTTGTAACAGGTGTAGCCGGCGACATAGTCGAGCGCCTTTTCCACCGGAACTTTCGTGGCCGTGCGGCCGATCACGACCGCAAGCTCCGCCTCCCAATCGATATAGTCTGCGCGCGGGGTCAGATAGACGGTGCCGCCGTGGCCAACGCAATTGTTCTTCGAGCCTTTGTAAAAGAAATAAGGTTCATGCTTGTCTCGGTCCGGCGCCGCGGCGCCCATCTCCAGGGAGTGGTCGTAGTAGTTCGAGCCGGCATTGAGGATCTTGTTGGGATAGAGCACCGGCGGCTGGAAAGTGACTTCCTCTGCGCCATACACAAATTCGGGACGTTCGCCGCCGGCGAGGGCTTTTGCATAATGCCCCGCAAATCCGTCCAGCGCGGTTTCGAAAAGGCCCCATTCCTCCAGCACGTCGAGCATCGAATAGTCATGCCGGGCCTTGAAGAAATCGCGGATGCCCGCCGCGTTCTTGTAGTGCTCGTAGCCGACGCCAAGATCGATCAACGCACCGCTAACCTCGACCACAGGAAATACCCGCCCGCGGTGCTCCACCGTGGCTAATCGAAATCCTTCAGACATCACTTTTTCCTTCGTCACGTTTCACAACTCGGCACGGCTTGGATAGAGGCACATTCGGCAGCCCTCGGTCGCACAGCCTGGTGACCCGCCGCAGACGGAATCCGGGCGTTGAGCGGCTCAATTCAACTGTTTGGGCAGCCAGGTGGCGACCTCCGGCGCCAAGATCAGTAGTCCCAAAACCGCCAGTTCGATGAAGATGAACGGCAAAGCCGAGCGGATCACCTGCCCGATCGACACGTCGAACGGCGCAACGCCTTTCATAACGTAAAGTAAGAGCCCAAAGGGCGGCGTCAGCAGGCTGATTTCCATGGTGATCAGGATCAGCACCATGAGCCAGATCACGTCGATCTTGAACACGACCTGCAACGAGGTTTCGCCAAGCAGGAAGAACGGCAGGGTCAGCAGCAGCATGCTGACCTGATCCATGAAGGCGCCCAGGAACAAGAGCACCAGCATCATCATCAGGATCACCGTGAACTGGGTGAGCTGCATGGCGGTCAACTCTTGCAGCAGTCCCTTTGTCGCCCCGGAGACGGCGAGCGATTGCGTGAAGACCAGCGAGCCCGCGATGATGAAGAGGATCATCGTGTTGATCTTGGCGGTCTCCAGCAATGCCTTGGCGATGTTGCGCCAGCCAAAGTCGGCGCCCTCGATCCCGGTGATGGTGATCGTCTTTTTGAACAGCTTGAAAAGGTAGCAAATCGCCGCCGCCGCGACACAGCCGAGCGCTGCGGCGTCGGTCGGTCCGGCCCACTTGAAGAAGATCGTGCCGACCACGACCAGGAAGATGATGAAGAGCGGGAAAACGTAGATCAGGAATGGCAGCAAGCGATTGACGCGCCGCAGGTTGCGGCCGTTATAGGTCCGCGAGACGATCGTCCGGCGGCGCGAATTGAGCGCGAAGGTGATGGGCTTGTCGAGATGGCTCTCATCCGGTTCATAGCCCGGTGCCAAGTCGGGATTGATCGTGCAGCGGATGATCACGTAGGCAAAGAACAATATGGCCATCAGGAAGCCGGGGACGATACCGGCGATCAGCAATTGGGCCACCGACTGCTCGGCCAGACTTGCCAGCAGGACCGCGAGCGCCGAGGGTGGGATCAGCATGGCAATGCCGCCGACCGCCATGATCGGGCCCATCGAGATGGCCGGCTTGTAACCGCGCTTGACCATATCGGGCAGCAGCACGCTGCCGAGAATTGCGGTGTTGGCGATCGTCGATCCAGAGAGCGAGGAAAACACCGTGCCGCCGATGATCGAGACAACCGACAACCGCCCCGGCACCTTTGAGATCATGCGGTCGATGGCGCCGATCGCCTTGAAGGCGACGCCCGTCTGCAACAGGATTTCGCCCATCAACAAGAACAGCGCAATCGGCGTCAACGCGTATCGCACCGCCAGATGGAACTCCATCGGCATGCTGGCGAGCGCAACTTCCGCCGACGCCCAATCGCCACTCGAGGCATAAGCGCCGATGAACAGGGCTGTTCCGACAAGGTTCGCGGCGAAGAATGCGAAGGCGACCGGCAAGCCAAGGAACATGAACGAACACACGATCCCCAGCAGCATGATCATTGCGATGTGCCATTCCATCGCTCAGAACCCCGCCTTTTTGGTTGGGTCGCTTTCCTCGATCAAGAGTTCGCGCGCGCGGCGCAGCCGGAAAAGAAACTCCAACGACAGCATCGCGAAGGAAACGGCGAAGACCACCATCATGTACCAGTTCGCGATCTGCAGATCCTTGTCCGGCATCGCATCGTCCGCATACTCCACCAGAGCGGCGGTGATGCCGTAATAGCAAAGGATGCCGCACAGCACGGCGCCCATCAGGTCGAGAACCTGCTCCAGGCGAATGGCGCCGCGCTTGCTCAACATGCTCACCAGGATGTCGACCCGGACATGGGCGCCCTTGTTCAGCACCCAGGCCGCCGACAGGAAGACCCCGACATAGAGCGTGTACTCAATGCCTTCGTGCAGCCAGGGGAAATTGCCCCAGGCGAGCTTGCGGAGCATCAGGTCGACGGGGATCAGAATAGCGAACGCGCCGATCGTCACCGCGGCCAGCACGGCAATGAATGTGTTCAAGGCGTTGAAACCGGCCTCGAACCGGTCAAGGAAGGTGCGCATGCTCGGTTCGCCGTTCGATTGGCAGGCGCTCGCACGGGCAACGATCAGCCCGGACAGGCATGTGGAGGCGTGAGAGGCGGCCCGGAACTAGGAGCCGCCTCTTCACAACCAACCGACTAGTTCTTGCGCATCATCCTTTCAAGCGTACGGCCATGACGCGGGCTACGCTTCTTGACGCGGGCCCAACCGGCGTCTTTGGCGGCTTTCGACCACTTTGCCGCTTCGGCCCCGGTGAACTTGATGGTCTTCATGCCCTTGCTCGCCATCCAGGCCTTCTGTTTGGTCAGGCGGCCACCCCAATTCTCGCCCTTGCGCTCGTAAGCGAGACCGAGTTGGGTCAACACATCCTGCTGAGCCGGGGAAAGCGATTTCCATTTCTTCAGGTTGACGAGGATCTGAAGTGTGGCGACATAGAAGCCGGGCTCGACCCGGTACTTGCTCACCTTGATCCAAGACGGAACCCAACCGAGCGCCGGCCAGCCATAACCCTGGACCGTGCCGTTCTCCATGTATGTGTAAACCTGGGCGATGTTCGAGCGCTGCACGGTCGCGCCGAGGCTCTTGAAGAACGGCGTATAGACCGGCGATACCCGCAAATGCCAGCCCTTCAGATCCGGCGACTTCAGCGGCCGGCTGGTGAAGAGATAAAACGGCCCGAAGCTCATATGGCGGGCGAGGAAGTGGATGTTCTTCCGCTCGAAGAGCGTGCGCATGTATTTGTAAGTACCGTTGACCCGCATCTCCGAGGGCTTGTAGTCGGACAGGCGCAGCGCCTCGCTTTCCGGCAATACGTTGCCGAAATAGGCGTCCGGACAGCCAATGATGTCATAGGCGCCTCGGCTCATCTTGCGCGTCATGGTGAACGGACTTCCGATCGCCGGCGCGCCGCCCAGCAGATTGATCTGGACCTGGCCTTTACCGGCCTTGTTGACGTCCTTCACATAGGCCTCGAAGGGCCTGGATGGGGGACTGCCGATCGGAAAACAACTGGCGCCCCGCAACGTCAACTGCTGCGAAAGAGCCGGGGCCGCGCCCAGGCCAGCAATCACAGCAGCGCCCGCGGCGCTCAGAACAAGTCTCTTCAATGCCATCGTCCATTACCTCCCTGTTTGGATGCCCTGTTTGGGCTTCTTATTGATCTTGTTGTTTACCGCTCCTGCCTTATGGCAGAGCGATTATTGAATAGTAACATACGCCAAAGCACGTCTCATTATGACCTAACTGCGGCCAACAGAGAATGGTGAAATATTGGCCGACCACCAATCGGTTGTTACCAAGTTCGTTTTTCAACCATCATATCGGTCCATTTGACTACACAAATGGCCGGATGCGAGGCGTCTTAAACTATTGCCGGGACGCCTTTCCCTGCGATGCGCGAAGCCGGCCGGTGATGGCGCACCACCGACTGGACGCAGACAGACTCCGGGCGTCGGGCGCTCAGTTCAACTGTTTGGGAAGCCAGGTGGCGACGTCGGGGATCAGGATCAACAGCGCCAGAACCGCCAGTTCAATGAGAATGAACGGCAGTGCGGAGCGGATAACCGCGCCGAGGGTCACTTTGAAGGGCGCTACGCCCTTCATGACGTAAAGCAACAGCCCGAATGGCGGCGTCAGCAGGCTGATCTCCATGGTGATCAGCATCAGCACCATCAGCCAGATGACGTCGATATTGTAAATCACCTGAAGCGATGCCGAGCCGAGCAGGAAGAACGGCAGCGTCAGCAGCATCATGCTGACCTGGTCCATGAAGGCGCCCAGAAACAGCAACACCCCCATCATCATGATCACGACCCAGAGCGGCGAAAGCTTCATCGCAGTGATCTGGCTGAGCAGGCCTTCGGTCGCGTCGGAGTTGCCGAGCGCCTGACTGAACAACAGCGAACCCACGATGATGAACAGGATCATCGTGTTCACTTTCGCCGTCTCGATCAGCGCTTTCCAGATCTCACGGCGGCCGAAGTCAGCCCCTTCGACGCCGGTGATCGTGATCTTCGATTTGAAGATTCGGAAGAAGTAGCAGACAGCGAGGGCCGCGACGCTGCCGAGTGCAGCTGCTTCGGTGGGTGCCGCGATCTTGAAGAAGATACTGCCGACGACGACCACGAAAATGACGAAGAGCGGAAAAATATAAAGCACGAATGGCAGGAACCGATTGATGATCCGCCGGTGCCGGCCGTCATAAGTGCGCGACCAGCGAGCCTCGCCACGCCGATTGTAGGCGATGGTCACCGGCTTATCGAGATGGCTCTGGTCGGGCGTGTAGGTGGGTGCCAGCTCTGGATTGATGATGCAGCGCCCGATCGTGTAGGCGAAAAACAGAAATGCCATCAGTACTCCGGGCACGATACCGGCAATGAGCAGCTGGGCGACCGATTGCTCCGCCAGGCTCGCCAGCAGCACCGCCAGCGCGGAGGGCGGGATCAGCATGGCGATGCCGCCGACCGCCATGATCGGGCCCATCGAGATCGCCGGCTGATAGCCGCGCCGTTGCATGTCGGGCAACAAGACCGAACCCAGGATCGCCGTGTTGGCGATGGTCGATCCGGAGAGCGATGAGAATACCGTGCCGCCGACGATCGAGACCACTGCCAGGCGACCCGGCACCTTGGAGATCAAACGGTCGATCGCCCCGATCGCCTTGAAGGCCACGCCGGTGTGCAGAAGGATCTCGCCCATCAGCAGAAACAGCGCAATCGGCGAGAGCGTGAATTTGACCGCATTGAAGATTTCGTTGGGCATGGCGACGAGCCCGATGTCGCCATTGATGAAGAGGGCCGTGCCCAGGATGCTTCCAGTGAAAAAGGCGAAAGCTACCGGCAGCCCCAGGAACATGGCCACACAGACCGTGCCCAGCAGCAGGATAAGGGCCAGATACCATTCCATGGCCTACAACCCCGCCTCGGACGCCGCGGTTTCCTCCTTGGCGACGATCACCTTGGCGCGGCGCATGCGCAGCAGGAATTCGACCGCCAGCATCAGGAAGGCGAAGGCGAACACGCTCATCATGATCCAGGTATCGATCCGCAGATCCTTGTCCGGCAATGTATCTTCGACGAACTCCTGCCAGGCCGAGCGGACACCATAGGAGCACAGCACCAGGCACAGCACGGCGCCGAACCCATCCATGAGCCGTTCTAACCGCACCGCGACAGTCGCCGGCAGCGACTGGGTAACGATGTCGACTTTGACGTGAGCGCCTTGCTGCAGGACCCAGGGCGCGCCCAGGAAGACGCCTGAGAAAAGAGTGTACTCGACCGACTCGTAGAGCCAGGCGAAGTTCCCTACTCCGGTCTTGATTAAAAGAAGGTTCAGCGGAATCAGCACCGCGAACAGCCCGATGGAGATCGCGACGAGCGCGGCGAAGAAATGGGTCAGCCGGTTGAACCCGGCCTCGAAACTCTCGATTGCGCTGCGCATGCCGCCCGCGATGTCACTGGGTGCCGAAAAAGGACAAAAGCGCGACCGGGGGAGCCGGCGCCTGTTTGGCTCCCCCGCCCGACTATGCCGAGTTTAGTTCTTGGTCCACAGGGCTTTCAGCTTCCGCCCGTGTTTCGGGCTGCGCTTGAAAACCTCTTTCCAGGCCGCTCCATTGGCGGCAGAGACCCACTTCTTGCGATCGGCGCCGCTGAAGGTGATGGCCTTGAGGCCCTGCTTGGCCGTCTTGGCGTTCTGCTTGGCAAGCAGCGCCTGGAAAGCCGGCGTGTTGGTTTCGGCCTTCGCCTCGAACGCCAACCCAACCTGGGAGATGATGTCCTGCTGGGCCGTCGTCAGCGAGTTCCATTTCTTCAGGTTGACCATTGTGTGCAGCGAGGAGTGATAGAAGCCAGGCTCCACGCGGAATTTGGTCACCTTGACCCAGGACGGCACCCAACCAAGCGCCGGCCAGCCATAACCCTGGACTGTGCCGTTCTCCATATAGGTATAGATCTGGCCGATATTGGAGCGCTGCGTCGTCCCGCCCAGCGACTTGAAGAACGCCGTATAGACGGGCGATACCCGCAGATGCAGACCCTTCAGGTTCGGGCCCTTGATTGGCCTGCTGAGCCACAGATGGAACGGACCAAAATCGTGATGCCGCGCAACATAGTGGATGTTCTTGCGCGCCAGCAACTTCTGGACGTAGGCCAAGGCGCCGCGGCGCCGAAGCTCGGCATATGTGAATTCCTGCAGTCTCAGAACCGGCGCTTCGGGAATCACGTTTCCGAAATAGGCTTCCGTACAGCCAACGACGTCATAAGCACCACGGGACATCTTCTGGGTCAGCGTGAACGGGCTGCCGATCTTCGGCGCCCCGCCGATCATCTTGATCTGTACGATACCCTTGCCGCGTTTGTTGATCTCCTTGACGACGGCCTCGAATGGCCGGCCCGGCGGGCTACCGATCGGGAAGCAGCTTGCGCCCCTCAATGTAACTTCGGCGCTCAACGTAGGGCCTGCCGCCAGCGCGGTCATGGCGGCACCCGCAGCGGCTAAAACAAGTTTCTTTGAAACCATTATCGATCGTCTCCCTGTTACATCGATCCGTTGCCAGACCTTGGATTCCCTGGATCGGATTATAGTCTCCGATCGCTTCGTCGGGGCCCGTTCCCGGGCTGTTCTGTCACCCTGCGACCGTACATATCGCAATCAACCCGTGTAATGAACCCTTGGTGGGCCGGTTGCGAATGATTGTGATCAAGAGTTGCTCAATCTCGAAAAAAAATTATCTGGATGGGAATAACAACTATATTGTTTGATGTCCAACAAATTAACGCCGGCACGTCATTACGTCGCATGCAGCTACAAAAATTGGTCATGCGGCACAGCGGTATTGACAATTAGTCTGATTTCAGACTAATTGTCCCTCATGGCACGCCGACTGCATCGGTCCGAAACCGGGTATCTGCTCAACAAGGCCGCGCGGCGCTGGAATGCGCTGTTCTTGGCGTTGTTGCGCGAACGGGCTGTGGACGACATCCGCCCATCCTTCGGCGCCGTGCTGGTCCCACTTTATGAGGAAGATGGCCTGCGCCTGGGAGAACTCTGCCGGCGCTCGGGACTGACAAAGCAAACGATGACCAGCCTGGTGCGCCGCATCGAGCAGTTGGGCTATGTGGAACGGCGCATCGATCCCGACGACCGTCGGGCGGTGCAGCTCTACCTCACTCCGCAGGCGCGCAAAATCGAGCCTGTTGTCGAGGCTGTGCTTGACCGGCTCGACGAGATGACGCGCCGGCTCGCGGAGGCGCATGACGCCCCAGCCGACGCCTGGCTCGAATCGGTCTGCGAAATGCGATGAGTTTTTTTGACAGGAAAGTCCGAAATCAGACGATATCGAAACCGACACTCAGGATATGAACCCCATGACCCCACCGAACGAAGCCGCGCAGCCCGCCGCCGACAACGCCCGGCTGAACGAAGCAGACAGTTGGCCCGCCAACCGCGCCGCTGGTGACGCCGGGCCGCAGATCGCCCCGGGCGACAATGACCAACAGGCCGGGATTGAGCTGACCGATGCGTTTGAACGCTTCGAGCAAAAGAATGACATGTTCTGCCGTTCGCGCTGGGACCCCGAGGTGCGCAGCGAAGCGGCCAAGCGCTTTTTTCAATCCCATCATGTGATCCGGCCTCGCAAGGGCGACGGATTCCGCCAGCGCGATCTCGCCTTTCGCAACGCCGCCTGGTCGGTCGCGAACGAGTATTCCGAGCGCGGTTTCGCCGAAGGGCGCGCGGAAGGTTTCCTCGATGAGATTCACGCCTATTCCCAGCCCGCCGACATCCAGGCCGAGATTGTTTCACCGGAGGCGCAAGCCGCCGAAATCAAACGCGTCGCCAAGCTGTTCGGCGCCGACCTGGCCGGGGTTACCTCCTATGACGAGCGCTGGGTCTACAGCCAGAAATTCGACATGAAGAGTTCCGGCGGGCGCCCAAACAAGGCAACAGAGGGCATGACCAGCGTCATCGTGCTGGCGCATGCAATGGAGCGGGAACTGATCGCGACCATGCCCTCGGCGCTTGCAGGCGCGGCTGTCGGCAACGGCTATTCCAAGGAGATCACGACAGCGCAGCAGGTCGCGGAATATATCCGCAATCTGGGTTACCGCGCGGTCGCCAGCGCAAATGACACCGCGCTCGCGATCCCTTACGCGATCAAGGCGGGGCTTGGCGAATACGGGCGCAACCAGATGGTCATCACCAAGGAATTCGGCCCACGGGTCCGCTTCTCGAAGATCTTTACCGACCTGCCCCTTGCTCACGACAAACCTGTGTCCTTCGGCGTGCGCGAGTTCTGCGACATGTGCGAGCGCTGCGCGGAGGCCTGCCCGCCCAAGGCCCTGCCCTTTGGCCCGCCGGCCGAGGCCGGGCCCAACAAGTCGAGCATAAAGGGCGTGCGCAAATGGACCGCCGATTGCGAGAAGTGCTTCGGCTACTGGGTCAAGATGAGCACCGACTGCGCAATCTGTATGCGTGTTTGTCCGTACAATCGCGACTTCCGAAAACCATTCGCGCAGCTGTGGCGCCGTCTGGCCGGCACACGGCTGCGGGCACTCATGCTATGGGTGGACGACAAGCTGGGCCGGGCGCAGCGAACCGCGCCGGCCAATTGGTGGGACGATGCAAGACAGCGCCGACCCTAGCCTGACCATAGAATTGTGCAACGTGTTCCGATCGGTTATATTGTTTGATATCCAACAATAACGGGTGAGGAGAGTGATCATGGAGGTCGCGGTACTGGGGGGCGGACACGGGTGCTACGCCGCCGCCGCCGACATGGCGGAAGCCGGCCACTCTGTTCGTTTCTGGCGTCGCGATGCCGCGGCATTTTCACCTGTACTTGAAGCGGGCTCTGTAACCGTCAAGGACGCCAAAGGCGAGCGCACAGCCAACATCGCCAAGCCCACAACCGACCTTGCCGAGGCGGTGTCCGGCGCCGCCCTGATCCTGATCCCTCTGCCCGCAACGGCCCAATCCGGGCTCTTCGAGCATCTGGCGCCGCTGCTCGCTGACGGCCAGGTTGTGTTCCTCCCGCCCGGCACATTCGGCAGCTTTCTCTTATTGAAAATGATGCGGGATGTCGGAAACGCCGCCAACGTAGCCTGCGCTGAGACGGGCACGCTGCCTTGGCTTTGCCGCAAGCACGGGCCTGCGGAGGTCGCGATCAGTGTCCGCGCCACCCGACTGCCGACCGGCGTGATGCCGGCCAGCGAAAGCGAGCGCGCTCTTGCCGTGATCGCCAAGGCGTTCCCGTCGGTCGAGCCGATCGAGGATGCGCTGTCGGGCGCGCTGATGAATGCGGGGCCGATCATCCATCCGCCGCTCATCCATATGAATGCCGGCCCTCTGGAGCATTTCGACGAGTGGGACATCCATAACGAGGGCACCCAGCCCGCCATTCGCCGCGTCACAGACGCGCTCGACGCCGAACGGATCGCGGTTCGCGAAGCCTTCGGCTACAAGCCGCCGCATTTCCCCCTTGCCGACCACTACGACGATGCGCGAGACGAATGGATGTACGGCGACGCCTCGCATGAGCGCCTGACCGACAGCGGCGACTGGCGCGAGCACATCGTGTTGACCGAGCATCGATACATGCTGGAGGACACCAAGCTCGGCCTCTCCCTGCTGGTCTCGGCGGGCGAATATGCCAGCGTTCCGGTGCCGGTCGCACGCGGCCTGTTGGCGCTGGGCTCGGCCATCTGCGGGGAGGATTTCCGCGAAACCGGCCGGACCTTTGAAGCCCTTGGGATAGCCGATCTGGATCGCAAGGCAATGACGGCGCTCCTCCGCGACGGACCTTCCGCATGAGCGTCGCCAAACCCGCCATCGCGCTGGTCGGCCCCGGCCGCATGGGCCGCGGCATGGCGCATTGCTTTGCTTACGCCGGCTATCCGGTCACGGTGGTCGACTTGAAACCACGCGAGGCCGCCGACTACGCCCGCATCGACGGCGAGATCCGCGAGGAGATCGGCGGCAATCTTCGCTTCCTCGCCTCGCTCGATGTTCTGAAAGATGCGCAGGTCGCGCCGATCCTCGAACTGATCGCCTATGCCGGGCCTGAGCAAGCGCCCGCCATACTGGCCGCGGCCGATTTCATCCTCGAAGGCGTGCCGGAGACAAAAGAAGCCAAAGCGGCGACCTTCGCGGAAATCGGTCGCTTAGCGCGGCCCGATACCATTGTCGCCTCCACCACGTCGACCATGCTAGTCACCGAACTCCAGGGATTGATCGCTCATCCCGAGCGGTTCCTGAATGCTCATTTCCTGAACCCGGCCTATCTGATCCCGCTGGTCGAAGTCAGCGCCTCGCCGACCACTGACGAGACGGTCACCCAGCGCCTGATGGATCTGTTCGAGGCGATTGGCAAGGTGCCGGTGCGCTGCGCCGCCTCGCCGGGCTACATCATCCCCCGCCTCCAATCGCTCCTGCTCTCGGAGGCGGCGCGCATGGTCCATGAAGGCGTGGCCAGCGCCGAGGACATCGACAAGGCGATCGTGAACGGCTTTGGCCCGCGCTACTCAACCATGGGGGCGGTGGAGTTCATCGACTGGGGCGGCGTCGATATCGTCTATTACGCCGGCCATTATCTTGCCAAGGCCTTGGACTCGCCGCGCCACGCTCCGCCGCCGGAACTCGACCAGATGATCGCCGACGGTAAGAAGGGCATGCGCGAGGGCCAGGGCTATTACGACTTCCGAGAGATGGACGTGGAGGCCTATCAGCACGGCAAGCTCACCATGCTCGTGAAACTGATGCGTTACCTCGACCGCCTACCCTCGCCCGGCGTTTGAACTGCAAAAACAAGGCTGCTGCCGGCCAATCTGCAAGGGCGGCAATGAACTAGCGCATTTTCCGATCAATTGGCATCACCGGCCCGCTAGCGTGCCCGAACCGTGCAGCGAATACGCCATAACGCGGTGCCGCACCCACGCGGCCACCAATAGGTCACGCTGCCGTTGTTGTACCAGCCGCAATAATTGTTGGGTCCGCAGCGGCAACCGCGCGCGAAGTGTCCGCACCGGTTGTTCGTGGCTTGGCCAACCCAGCCCGTTGTCCAGCTGCCACCGGCGCCGGCAATTTTGTCCCATCTGGCCCAGAATCCGCGGTTGACCTTCGGGCGAACCGGATTGCCGTCGGTTTTCGCCTGCACACACCGGGCGAGCTGTCTGCGGCGCAAATTGTGGCCGTTCAGGACCGCCTGGCGCGACACGCGAAGGCACCAGTTGTAGTGGACATAATAGTTCGACTTCCACGCACCGCTTCGAAAGCCGCAGCGAAGCTGCGCCTGCCGGCGATAATGGTAGGTTCCGTTCTTTGCGTACCAGTTGCAGAAGCTACGCGAGTTCCGCGCTTGGGCTGGCACCTCGAAGACTGAGAGCACCATGGTGGCAACGGCCAAAACGCCGAGCAAACGTGTGAGTATTTTCATAAAGGAAAACTCCTTTGCCCACGGTCGCCTCGTCCTCCCCTTGGCCAGATGATGTGCCCGCCTGTTTCCCGTTGCAATGACTAACGAATGGGTATGTTCACCTATAGATGGAGGTCGCCGGCAATTGTCAGCTCGGCCAAGATCGGGCAAGATCGAGGCACCAACCACTCAAAACAAAGCCAACCGTTCCATGACATCCATCGCCAACGATCGTCGCACCGCCGTCGCCGATACGATCGCCCGAATCCGCACCATCGAAACGGAGAAGGGCGTCAACCGCGCTGCGCTCGACGAGATCAAGGAGACGCTGGTCGGCCTTGCGAAGCGGACCGAACTCTTCCCCCGCGACACGTTCATGGCCAGAGGCAGCGGCACCGAGCCCGAAACGCGGATCTACCGATTGTCGGAGGACGAGGGCCATCGTTTCGCCCTCTATCTCAACTGCGGCAAGCCGGGCACCGAGACCCCGCCGCACGATCACACCACCTGGGCCGTGATCGCCGGCATCGACGGCGAAGAGCACCAGAAGGTCTATCGCCGCACCGACGATGGCGCGGTGAAGGGGGTCGGCACGGTGGAGGTCGCCCGCGAGTTCACAGTCACGCCCGGCACCGCGATCGCCTTCATGCCCGACGACATCCATTCCATTCATGTGCCCGGCGACAATCCGATCCTGCACCTCCACCTCTATGGCCGCGGCTTTGAGATGATGAATGGCCGCATCGCCTTCGACGTCGAGGAGGGCACCTACCGCAATTTTCCCGGCCACCCAGACGTCATGGAAGACCCCCGCGACGGGTGAGGTGAGGGAAGGAAAGAACCCGGCCGATCTTCGCCAAGCGCCGGGGCGGTCGAATCCGCATGACTGAGAGGGAGCCCTGCCAGGCCAAGACATGTGCAACATGCTTGCACCGTAGCGCTGCATGTACCTAGCTGTTGGGCGCAACGGAACAGAGTTCCGATTGCGCAAACGGAATACCGGAGGGGGCATGAACAAGGCAATTGCTACAACGCTGTTCGTCGTTGCATTGACGCTCTCGCCCTGGCCGAACGGCATACTTCATGCCCAAAGCCGCACGCCGGCGGTGACCGTGGCCCAACCGCTCCAGCGAACGATCGTGGAGTATGACGAGTTCACCGGCCAATTCGCGCCGGTCGAGTTTGTCGAAGTGCGTTCGCGCGTGAGCGGTTACCTGCAGGAGATCCGGTTCAAGGAAGGTCAGATCGTCAAGAAAGGCGATCTGCTCGTCGTTATCGACCCACGCTCGTTTCAGGCGGCACTCGCATCGGCGAAGGCTCAGTTGGCGCAATCGCTTGCGCGGCTTGAGCTGGCGAACCGGCAACTCGCCCGCGCCAGCAAACTGAGACGGCGTGAGACAGTCGCCGCCAGCACATATGACGAGCGCCTCCAGGAGCAGCGTGTCGCGGCGGCGGCCGCCGCCATCGCGCGGGCAGCGATCCGCACCGCAGAGCTTAACCTGGAATTCTGCCGCATCGTCGCGCCCATCGCGGGACGCATCAGCCGGCACATGGTCAGCAAAGGCAACCTGATCGCCGGGGGCGCCGGCAGCGGCAACACGCTCTTGACGACGATTGTCTCGATAGACCCGATCTATTTCCTCTTCGACATGAGCGAGTCGGATTTTCTCGCCTACCAGCGCGCGGTTCAGTCGGGCAAGCTGAAGTCTACGCGGGACGCGGTCGAGGTCTTCGGGCGCCTGATCGATGAACCCGACTGGCCACGCATCGGTAAGCTCAATTTCGTCGATAACCGGATCGACCGGACTGCCGGAACGATACGGGTCCGGGCGGTCTTTCCGAACAAGGACGGCTTTCTGACACCCGGACAGTTCGGCCGCATTCGCGTGCCTGGATCCCCATCGTACAAAGCCCTTCTTATCCCGGACCGCGCGATCCTCACCGATCAGTCGAACAAGATCGTCATGACCGTGGCCAAGGACGGCACCGTGGTGCCGAAACGGATCAAACCGGGCCCGATGTATGACGGGCTGCGCATCGTGCGATCCGGACTAACCGCAGGCGACCGCGTCATCATCAACGGCCTGATGCGGGCTCGCCCTGGGCGTAAGGTCAAGCCGCAGAAGGGCGTGATCCGGGGCGCCGGCCAGAAGCGGCCGGGATAGAAGATCATGCGTTTCTCGCATTTCTTCGTCGATCGCCCGATCTTCGCCACCGTGCTGTCGGTGCTCGTCACGATTATCGGCGCCGTCGCCTATCTGGCCCTGCCGGTCGCGCAGTATCCCGAAATCGCACCGCCGACCATCGAGGTGCGCGCGGCCTATCCGGGCGCGTCCGCCGACGTCATCAGCCAGACCGTTGCGACGCCTTTGGAGCAGGAGATCAACGGCGTCGAAAACATGCTTTACATGTCGAGCCAGGCCACCGGCGACGGCCGGCTCTCTTTGCAGATCACGTTCAAGCTCGGCACGGACTTGGACACCGCGCAGGTGCTGGTGCAAAACCGCGTGTCGATTGCCGAGTCGCGCCTGCCGGAGGAGGTCCGGCGCCTGGGCGTCACCGTTCGCAAGAGCTCGCCCGACATGCTGATGGTGATCCACCTCAGCTCTCCCAACAACAGCCGAGACCTGCTCTATATCTCCAACTACGCGACACTGCAGATCCGGGACGTGCTGTCGCGCATCGACGGTGTCGGCACCGTCAGGGTGGTCGGCGCGCGGGACTACGCCATGCGGATCTGGCTCGACCCGGAGCGCATTGCGGCGCGTGGGCTGACGGCGGGAGAAGTCGTGAAGGCGCTGCGGTCCCAGAATGTGCAGGTCGCTTCGGGCGTGCTCAATCAGCCGCCGGTGCCCAAGCCGGGAGCTTTCCAGGTCAATATAGAAGCATTGGGACGCTTGCAGGCGGTTCGCCAGTTCCAGAACATCGTCGTCCGCGCGGACGCCAACGGCCGGGTCACGCGGGTGCGCGACGTTGCCCGCGTCGAATTGGGCGCCCAGGACTATACGACGATCGGCTACCTCAACGAACGCAAGGCACTGCCACTTCTGGTCTTCCAGCGGCCAGGCTCGAACGCCCTCGAAACGGCCGATCTCATCAAGAAAAAGATGGCCGAACTCTCTCGCTCTTTTCCATCCGGCCTGAAATACAACATCGTCTACAACCCGACCGAGTTCATTCAGCAGTCGGTCGATGCGGTGATTGAGACCATCTTCGAAGCGGTCCTGCTGGTCGTGCTGGTGGTCGTCCTATTCCTGCAGTCCTGGCGCGCATCGCTCATTCCCATAATCGCCATTCCGATTTCGCTGATCGGCACCTTCGCCGTGCTCGCCGCGTTCGGCTTCTCATTGAACAACTTGACGCTGTTCGGGTTGGTGCTCGCCATCGGTATCGTGGTCGATGACGCGATCGTCGTGGTCGAAAACGTCGAACGCAACTTGCGGCAAGGAATGAGCCCGCGCGACGCGGCACATGAAACCATGGACGAGGTCGGCGGCGCGCTGGTGGCGATCGCACTGGTGCTGTCGGCCGTCTTCATTCCGGCGGCATTCGTGCCCGGCATTTCGGGACAGTTCTTCCGGCAGTTTGCAATCACGATCGCATCGGCGACGCTGATATCTCTGTTCGTTTCGCTGACCCTCAGCCCGGCTTTGTGCGCCATCCTGTTCAAACCCCACCGCGAGGACACGCAGCCCTCGCCGCTCGCCAAGCCGTTCGTTGCCTTTTTCCGGGGATTCAACAAGGGGTTCGACCGCCTCGCTGCCGGTTATGGCGGTCTGACGCGCCGGCTCGTCCGGGTGGCGGTTCTGGCCCTTGTCGCCTATGCAGGATTCGTGGGACTTACCGTGTGGCAATTTTCGCGCGCACCGACAGGCTTCATTCCGGCGCAGGATCAGGGTTATCTCATCACCGTGGTCCAGCTGCCCCCAGGGGCGTCGCTCAGCCGCACCGATGCCGTAGTACGGCGCGCGGCGGCGGAAATCCTCAAAATCCCCGGAGTTGCCAGCGCGGTTCCGTTTGCCGGGCTCGATGGCGCGACGTTCACCAACGCCTCCAATGCCGGCGCGATTTTTTCTACGCTGCAAAGTTTCGCCAAGCGCCAAAAAGCGGGCCTCACGCTGCAGAAGATCACGAGCGCGCATTTCCGGCGTCTGGGTGCGATTCAAGACGCGTTCATCATAACGATCGCGCCGCCGCCGGTGCGCGGCATCGGCAACTCCGGCGGCTTCAAGATGATGGTGCAGGACAAGCGTGGGCGGGGCGCCCGGGCGCTTGAGGCTGCCGTCCTCGACCTCATGCAAGCCGCCAACCGCAGCCCTCAATCGCGCAGTGTGTTTTCACTGTTTAACACCCGCACGCCCAAACTCTTTGCCGACATAGACCGGGTCAAAGCCGAAATGCTTGGCGTTCCAGCGGAGCGGGTGTTCGAGACATTGGAAGTCTATCTCGGCTCGGCTTTCGTCAATGAGTTCAACTATCTCGGCCGGACATATCGGGTAACCGCGCAGGCCGACGGACGGTTCCGCCAGGACGTTCACGCAATTGCCAACATGAAGACCCGGAACACACAAGGGCAAATGGTTCCCATCGGATCCATCACGACATTCCGCGATCTGACCGGGGCTTACCGGGTGCCCCGGTATAATCTCTTCCGTGCGGCGGCAATCCAGGGCAGCGCCGCACCTGGGTATTCCTCAGGCCAAGCGATCGCCGCGATGGAACGCCTAGCAGCGTCCCGCCTGCCAGACGGATTCTCATTCGAATGGACTGAACTGGCGCTACAGGAAAAATTGGCTGGAAGCTCGGGATTGCTGGTTTTCGTGGCAGCCGCGGTGTTCGTGTTCCTCCTGCTCGCCGCCCAATATGAGAGCTGGACGCTGCCACTGGCCGTGGTCCTGATCGTCCCGATGTGCCTGCTCACTGCGGTGACCGGATTGCTCTGGCGCGGCATGGACGTCAACATCCTGGCTCAGGTCGGATTTGTCGTCCTTGTCGGTTTGGCGGCCAAGAACGCTATCCTCATTGTCGAGTTCGCACGTCAGGCGGAACGTGACGGCAAGGACCGGTTCGAGGCAGCCGTGCAAGCTGCGCGCACGCGGCTGCGACCGATCCTGATGACGTCCCTGGCGTTCATACTGGGCGTGGTGCCGCTGGTGATCGCCTCCGGCGCCGGCGCCGAAATGCGTCAAAGTCTCGGCACAACCGTGTTTTTCGGTATGCTTGGTGTCACGCTCTTCGGTCTGGTCTTCACGCCCGTTTTCTACGTCATACTGCGCGGCCTGTTCGCACGCACCAAACGGGCGACATAAGCCCGGCGCGGCGCTTCGTTTCGGGCGGCAACACATTGTATGGTGTCGAGCCAAGGCGAACCTCCACTCCATCGACCGGTTTCCAATACCCATGAAAACGATCACACCCCAGGACCTGCGCGCCTGGCTCACCGACGGCCGGGAGTTGGCGTTGTTCGACGTTCGCGAACAGGGCGTCTATCACACCGGACATCTTCTCTTCGCGGTATCTTTGCCGCTCTCCCATCTGGAGGACCGCGTATCCCGCCTCGCCCCACGGCGCTCTGTGCGCACCGTACTTTGCGACGACGGCGAGGGCCTCGCCGAGCGCGCCCACGGCGTACTCGAAGCCCTAGGATATTCGGATCTGGCGCTGCTCCAGGGCGGCGTCACGGCCTGGGCCCGCGCGGGGCTGGAAATCTTTAGCGGCGTCAACGTGCCGTCCAAGGCCTTCGGCGAGTTCATTGAGCACGAGGACGACACGCCGCGCATCGAAGCCCGCGAGCTGCAATCCATGATCGACGCTGGCGAGGACCTGGTGATCCTCGATTCGCGACCCTGGGGCGAGTACCACCGCATGAACATCCCCGGCGGCGTCGACGCGCCGGGCGCCGAACTGGTCCACCGGGTCCACGACCTGGCGCCCGATCCTTCGCGCACCGTCGTCGTCAACTGCGCCGGGCGCACCCGTAGCATCATCGGCGCCCAGTCGCTGATCAATGCCGGCCTGCCCAACCGTGTCTATGCGCTGAAGGACGGCACCATGGGCTGGGAGCTGGCGGGTCTGGAGCTCGAGCGCGGTGCGACCAGACGCGCGCCCGATCCCTCTCCGCAAGCGCGTCAGATCGCCGAAGCGCGCGCCCAGGACGTCGCTCGGCGCTTCGGCATATCCTTCATCGACGAGGCCGCCCTCGCTCGCTGGCAAGGCGAAGCGAATGAGCGCAGCCTCTTCGTACTCGACGTCCGCTCGCCGGAGGAATTCAAAGCGGGCCACCGCCAGGACAGCCGCTCCGCGCCCGGCGGCCAGCTCGTACAGGCGACCGACGAATATGCCGGCGTGCGCAACGCGCGTATCGTGCTAGTCGACGATACGAAGGTGCGCGCGACCATGACGGCCTCCTGGCTGGTTCAGCTGGGTTGGCCCGAGGTCGCCGTGCTCGAGGACGGGTTAACCGGCGCGTTGGCAGCGGGTGAAGATGCGGATCCGACGGGCGTTTCAAAACCCATCGAGGCAATATCACCTGAGACTCTGAAACAGGCGCTCGACGCAAACAACTGTGCCGTTGTCGATTTCGCAACCAGTCTGCAATATCGCGCTGGGCACATTCCGGGCGCGGCCTTCGCCATTCGCGCACGCCTTGGCGAGGATGTTACCAAATTGCCCGTCGCCGAGCGCTACGTCGCCACCTCGCCCGACGGCGCTCATGCGCTTCGCGCTGCAGCCGACCTCGCCGCCGCGACCGGGCGACCGGTACAAGTGCTGGCCGGAGGCACCGAGGCCTGGACCGAGGCCGGTTACGAGTTCGCGACGGGGTTCGAGCATATGGCCTCGAAGAACGACGACGTCTGGTACAAGCCCTATGACCACGACGACGGCGACCCCGAGAAACACATGAAAGCCTATCTCGATTGGGAGGTCGATCTGGTGCGCCAGATCGAGCGCGACGGCACCACCCGCTTCCGACGCTTCCCGCCGGCCGGCTAGCGGGAAGATAAAAGCGTGCCGACCGTACTCGCCGATATTGAAAGAGCTCTGGAGCAAGTTGGCCTCGTATTGCGCGGTGCTTTCCATCCCGAGCCGGAAGACGGTGTGCCGGCACTGCCCGACGGCGCGACTGCGGGCACGCTCGTCCTCGCCGGAAATGTCGGCCCTTCGATGTGGCGGGCATTCGCCGACGACAAACCCGGCGGCGACGATCCACTGGAACAATGGTCGGGCAATGTGCTCGGCCCCATTGCGGCACGCTTCGGCGGCGCCGCCCATCTGCCCGGCGGACCGCCCTACCTGCCCTTCATCCGCTGGGCTCAGCGCGCCGGGCCGGTGCGGCCCTCGGCGATCGGTATGCTGATCCATCCCGATTTTGGGCTTTGGCACGCTTATCGGGGCGCGCTAGCATTACCAGAGCGGATCGATCTGCCGCCGCCCGACGAGCGTTCGCGGCCCTGCGACAGCTGCGCTGACAAACCGTGTCTGACGGCCTGTCCCGTGAATGCTTTCAAACCCGATGGCTACGACGTACCAGCCTGTGTCGATTATCTGGGCAACGAAGCCGGAAATCGCTGCCTCAGTCACGGTTGCGCCGCGCGTCATGCCTGCCCCGTCGGGCGCGACACTACTTATTCGTCGGCCCAGGCCAGCTTTCACATGGAAGCGTTCCTTCGCGCCAACCGACAAAGCTAGCGCCGGCGTTTTAGCCTGACATCCGCGAAGTAGGCCACGCTTTTTGTTTTTGTTTCGTCGGAATCGCAGAACAACGCGATGTCGATCACGCGCACCGCGCCGCGATCCTTCCAGATTTTGCGATAGATCTTCAACAGGTCAATCCGTTCGCGATGCCATCGCCCGACATTCGCCTGGCCGCCATTCGCGACATAATGGGGAAAGCCGTCCAGGTATTTGTATTGGCCGGCCTTCAAGCGCGAATTGGCCCAGATGATCTCCATGCTGCGCCGCTTGCCGTCAGAGGTCAGGAACGTAATGAAGAACCGCGCCGGATGGTCGTCGCCGGCTCGCGTCCGCTCATCAAGGTCGCTGACAATCGGCGTCTCGACGAGCCAGCGCCACTCAAGAACCGGATAAGCGGATAGGTCGATATCGACGCGCCTGAACAGCATCGATGCGCTGGCACTGGTGGCGAAGCGCAGCGCCGGCACACCCTCCTTGACGGCAAAGGAGAGCGCCGCCGCCTTGCGGGTCCAGAATTTCCGGTGCCACCAGCCCGCCGGCAACGGATCGAGCGAGAACGGCGTCGCAAAATCCATCACCACCACCTCTGCCCCGCCGCTGGCCCGCAGCACATTGCGGCGCTCCGGCGGGAGAGTGGCCAGATAGAAAGCTGCGGCAACCGCGGTCAGCAGCAGCACGGCAATTCCGGCAATGCGAAAGATGTGTTTGCGGCGAATGATTCAGCGCTCCGGCTCGGGTGGCCCAATCGATAGGAGCATCCGAGCCCGACGAAGGATAATGAATATTCCGTGACCGGCCATGCAGCCAATAACGAAAACTCATTTCACCGGTTTGGCGCAATTCGACCATGTGATCAGTCAGATATTTCTTCGAGTACAGGAACCCAATTACGTCGTTGTCGCCAACAGCCATACGACCAGTCCGCGTGCCATCAGGGCGTACTGATTGCGCGCGGCTCTGCGGGCGATGGCGGATCCAGCAGGGTTAGCTCCTGTTCCGAGCCACGCAGTGGTTCCCGGATCGCTGGAAGAACGGTCGCCCGCGTCCACGCCCGGTTACGGTATTCCGCATCCTTTCAGTGCCCAATCGCAACGTCGTCGTTTTGGGACACATGCAGTATCCCGGTCGCCGCTTCGTCTACCGGCGAACGCGCTGACGAAATGCTGCCCCGGGCGGGGCGTCCGTGAACAGGGATCAGGGATCGCGGATATCGCGTTCACCAGCGGCCATCTCGGCGAGGCGCGCATTCGCTTCATCGCTGGTAACGAGATCGAGGAAGAGCTGCGACTCCAGTCGTAGCGTCCCGGGGTCGATCGCCGGCAGCGCCGCCCGGATCAGCCGCTTGACATGCGCCACCGCCTTCGGCGGTTTGGCCGCAAGCTCGACGGCAAGTTCCGCGGCGCGCGCCATGGCGTCCTCCACCAGCTCATGGGCGAGCCCCATCGAGACCGCCTGGGCCGGGGCGATAGTTCGCCCACGCAAGGCCATCTCCAGCGCCCTCGCCGTGCCGACGAGGCGGGCCAGGCGCTGCGTGCCACCGGCGCCGGGCAGGAGCCCGATATTGACCTCAGGCAATCCGATGGAGAACTCGCCGTGCTCGACCAGTCGGATATCGCAGGCCATGGCGAGCTCCAGCCCGCCGCCCATGGCGTGCCCATTGATCGCTGCGATCACAGGCTTGGGCAGCGCCTCGATGGCGCGGGTCAGCCGGTTCATGGCGTGATCGTCGACCTGGCTCGCCTCATCGAAGGTCTTGCCTGCCTTCCGCAGGCCGTTGGAAAGTTTCAGCAACTCCCCGCCGGAATAGTGCCGCACGAAGACGCCGGACACGCCGCCGGTGATGATCAAGCATCGCACAGTGTCACCGCCTGCCGGGCCATCGACCACAGCGAGCAAGTCCTCAACCATGGCCCCGGTCAGCAATCCCTCGGGCGGATTGTCTAGAGTGATCGTGAGAACGCCATTCTCGAGCGCGGTGGTGACGTGAGGCATGGCGCGGCTCCGATGACCCAAGATTGAGCCGCTACCATCCAACACCCACCCGTCATTGTCACCCCGGACCTGATCCGGGCTCCACCGATGGACTGGAGGATCAGCGGCACGGCTCCTGTTCAGCGACAAATGGACTCCCGATCTTCGATCTGGGTGAGCCCTGGGCCTTGGCGCCATCTCCAGCGCCGGATCGATGCGGGTCTCGTGCATCCGCATCGGCCTGTGATGCGGCGTTAGGTCGGGCTTCTCTTCCTACTGGATCTCCAGATGGCCTTCACCCTTGCAACATGCTCCCGCAGCAGCGCTCGCTTCGCAGGATAGTTCGTCCTCGTTCGCGCGCTCCTGCCCGTCGGCGGCGGGTGCCCTGTCCATCTGGCGGACGGGGATCACGATCAAACTGCCGGGAGGGTTCCACACGGGAATCCCGGCTGATACAGTCCAGCCGGGTCAAGGGAAAATCTGTGAAGTAGCGATGAGAGGATGCTAGGTGATCAACCTATCAGAAGGAACGCGGCCGTGAGCGCGGGTAAAGGCAAACCGGTGTTCCGGGCCGAGCATGTTGGCAGTTTCGTTCGGCCGGATCGGCTGTTGGAAGGCGCCCGGGCCAACAAGGCCGGCGCGATGGACGACGAGACCTACAAAGCTCTGCAGGATGACTGCATTCGCGAAATCATCGCCTTTCAGGATGGTTTGGGTCTGCCTACTCTCACCGACGGCGAGTTCCGCCGCAGGGTCTGGTCGGGCGGCGTCACCGACGCCCTGGAAGGCATGGGAGTACGCGACACCGGGACATTGACCTTCAAGTCTTCGGAGGGCGATGTCCTGACGCCGCCTTCGCCTTACGCGGAGGGCCGGCTGCGCCGCAAGCATCCGATCGCAACCAACGACTACATGTTTCTAAAATCGCTGTCACCGCGCGGGCTGCCCAAGGTGACAATGGCCTCGCCGCCGGTGCTGCACTTTTTCCTGGGCAATGGCAGCTTCAACGCGGAAGTCTATCCTGAGCCCGAAGCCTATTTTGCCGAGCTGGCAGGGATCTATCGGGACGAAATCGCCGAGCTCGCCGCCGCCGGTTGCACTTTCGTACAGCTGGACGATACGGCCCTGCCCTGCAACTGCGACCGGGGTGCCCGGCAAGCGGTGCATGATCGGGGCGAGGATCCCGACGAGCTGACCGCCAACTACGTCAAGGTGATCGAAAGCGCCATCGCCGAGCGGCCCGACAACATGACCGCAGCCCTTCATATGTGTCGAGGCAACCTGAAGGGAATGTGGATGGCCGAGGGCGGCTACGAGCCGATCGCCGACGCGCTGTTCAACGAAACCAGCATCGACGTCTATTTGATGGAATATGACACCGATCGGGCCGGCGACTTCCGTCCGCTACGACATCTGCCCGAAGGAAAGGTGGCGGTTCTCGGCCTGATCAGCACCAAGACCCCGGTCCTGGAGAGCAAGGACGCCATCAAGCGCCGCATTGACGAAGCCACCCAATTTGCGCCACTGGAACGCTTGGCCATCAGTCCTCAATGTGGCTTCTCTTCAGGCGGCGGCCGTGGCCAAATGGTCACCTGGGACGACACCAGACGCAAGCTGGAACTGGTGGTGGAAATCGCCGAGGAGGTCTGGGGCGACTTACGGGCCTGAGCGCCGGACAGCGGTCCCCGGCCGCTTCCGGCTGAGGCTGTCTGAAAACGCCCCGCCGACGCCAGCGCCGCTCGCGCCGTCTTGCCACGGCAATGCGGTACTTGTTGCTCGAGCCGCAGGGAGAGGGCGAACGGCGTGGCACCTGGTCCCGGTTGGGCAGGTTGCCCGGATCGATAATTTCCGGGGCACCGCCCGGTCACATCTCGTGTCGGTGCCACCATTCGCGGAACGTGATGCACTTGTCGTCGTCGTCGAATCGAGCGGAAAGCACACCGTCCAGGCGCACCCGGCGGCCCGAGGGGACTTGGGTGAATTCGGCTTGCCAGTGCGCAAAACCCTCTGGGCCTTCGAACGCGACAATCGTCGCCGAGAAGGAAACGGCCGTCTGCCCGTCCTGTGCGCCCATCGTCCAATATGCGTGAATCGCGTTTCGGCCGATCATCGGTTCTTCAAATGGCGTTTCGTGATAGCGGGCATCGGCCGAAAACAGTTGGACGGCCGCATCAGGTGAACCGCTTTTCCAAGCCTCGCCGTAGCGTTCAAGCCATTGCTCGAAATCGCCCCTAGTCATGATTGGCGCCGCGCGTCCGCCGTTTTGGATTTTGAGCCATCGCCCTAGGGATATCGCTGTTCGGCCATCTTAAGGCCGGGGCGCCCGAGTATCCGGCCGGGGTAACCTGTTCGGCGCTCCGCTCCCACCAATCGGATATCAGCGATCCGGCATAAGCAAATTACGCCGCCTTGCCGTGGCAGTGCTTGTACTTGTTGCCCGAGCCGCAGGGGCACGGCGAGTTTCGCGGCACCTTGCCCCAGGTCAGCGGATTGTCCGGGTCGATCACCTCGGCGGCGGCGGCCGTCCTGACCGGCATTTGGCGCAGCTCGCCTTCGTCCAGATCGTCGTAGTCGCCAAGCATGCCCGCCATCTCGAGCGCCGGATCGACGCGGGTCTCATGCATCTGCATCGGCCCGTGATGCGGCATCAGGTCGGCTTCTTCGTCAGCCTGGATCTCCAGATGGCTCATCACCCCCGTGACCTGCTCGCGTAGGCGGCCCAGCATATCGGAGAAGAGATCGAAGGCCTCGCGCTTGTATTCGTTGAGCGGATCCTTCTGGGCATAGGCGCGCAGATTGATGCCCTGGCGCAAATGGTCCAGCGAAAGCAGATGGTCTTTCCAGGTCTGGTCGAGCAGCTGCAGGAGAATGCTTTTCTCCGCCATGCGCATGACCTCAGGCGAATATTGCGCCACCTTGCGCGCGAAGGCCTCGTCGGAGGCTTTCAGCAGGCGTTCGCGAACCTCCTGATCGGCGATGCCCTCTTCCTTGGCCCATTCGCGCACCGGCAACTCAAGCGCCAGTGTGCGATGCACCTCGCCTTCCAGCGCCTCGGTGTCCCATTGTTCGGCGTAAGCGGTTTCCGGCATAGCGCGCCCGACCATGTCCTCGACGGTCTCGTGGCGCATCGCCTCGACCGTCTCGGAAACATCCTCGGTGTCCATCAGATCGCGGCGCTGTTCGTAGATCACCTTGCGCTGATCGTTCATCACGTCGTCGAAGCGCAGCAGGTTCTTGCGGATCTCGAAGTTCCGAGCCTCGACCTTCTCCTGGGCTTTCAACAAGGCTTTGTTGATCCAGGGATGGATGATCGCCTCGCCCTCCTTCAGGCCGAGGCGCTTCAGCATCCCGTCCATGCGTTCGGAGCCGAAGATGCGCATCAAGTCGTCTTCAAGCGACAGATAGAACTTCGACGCACCTGGATCGCCCTGCCGGCCGGAGCGGCCGCGCAGCTGGTTGTCGATACGCCGCGATTCGTGCCGCTCGGTGGCGATGACGAAAAGCCCGCCGGCCTTCAGCGTCACCTCCCTGCCGGCAGCGACCTCGGCCTCAATCGCCTCGACTTTTTTCGCCAGCGCCTTCTCTTCCTTGGTCTTGGCACCTTCCTGCTTGATCAGCATGTCCGCGTTACCGCCAAGCTGAATGTCGGTGCCGCGGCCGGCCATGTTGGTGGCGATGGTGACGCTGCCTGGCTTGCCGGCCTGGGAGATGATCTCGGCTTCCTGCTCGTGGAAGCGCGCGTTCAAAACGCTATGTTGGACCTTCCGCTTCTTCAGCAGCGCGGAGAGGAGCTCGGACTTCTCAATCGATACCGTGCCGACCAGCACCGGCTGCTTGCGCTGGCTGCAGTCGACGATCTGCTCGATCACCGCCTCGTATTTCTCCTCCGCGGTGCGATAGACCTCGTCGTGATGGTCCTCGCGCACGCAAGGGACATTGGTCGGCATCTCGGTCACTTCGAGCTTGTAAATTTCGTGGAACTCGGCCGCCTCGGTCATCGCCGTGCCGGTCATGCCGGAGAGCTTGGGATAGAGCCGGAAGTAGTTCTGGAAAGTGATCGAGGCGAGCGTCTGGTTCTCCATCTCGACTTCGACCTTCTCCTTGGCCTCCAACGCCTGGTGGAGACCTTCGGAGTAGCGCCGCCCATCCATCATGCGGCCGGTGAACTCGTCGATGATGACGACCTTGCCGTCCTTGACGATGTAGTCGGTGTCGAGCGCAAACAGCGTGTGTGCGCGCAGCGCCTGGTTGACGTGGTGTATGACGGCGATATTGGAGATATCGAACAGGCCGCCCTCTTTCATCAATTCAGTGCCGCCGAGCAGTTCCTCGACCTTTTCCACCCCGGCTTCGCTCAAGCTCACCGTGCGCTGCTTTTCGTCCTTCTCATAGTGCTCGGGCCCAAGCTTCGGCATGAGCTTGTCGATCTCATGATACATCTCCGAGCTGTCCTCTGCGGGCCCGGAGATGATGAGCGGTGTACGCGCCTCATCGATCAGGATCGAATCGACCTCGTCGACGATCGCATAGTTGAATTCACGCTGGACCATTTCCTCCAGCGTGAACTTCATATTGTCGCGCAAATAGTCGAAACCGAACTCGTTGTTGGTGCCGTAGGTCACATCGGAGTTGTAGGCGACCTTGCGATCCTCGTCTTCGAGGTCATTGATGATGCAGCCAACGGTCAGGCCAAGGAACTTGTAGATCTGGCCCATCCATTCCGCATCGCGCTGGGCCAGATAGTCGTTCACCGTGACGACATGCACGCCTTTACCGGACAATGCGTTCAGGTAGACCGGCAGGGTCGCTACAAGCGTCTTGCCCTCGCCGGTCGCCATCTCGGCGATCATGCCGCGATGCAGGACGACGCCGCCCATCAGCTGGACGTCGAAATGGCGCTGATGCAGCGTGCGCTTGGCCGCCTCGCGCACCGTCGCAAAGGCGTCACAGAGCAGGTCGTCCAGGCTTTCGCCGTCCTTCAGGCGGCCGCGCAGCCAATCGGTGCGAGCCCGCAAGTCGTCGTCGGAGAGCTTCTCGATCTCCGGCTCGATCTCGTTGATCGCGGCAACCAGCGAATCAAGGCGTTTGACGTAGCGCTCGTTGGCGCTGCCGAAAAAGTTACGGGCAAGGCCGCCTAACATGCGTTATCCTCTAATGAATATAAAGCGGGCGGGCGTCGTGGGCCCTCTCTGAAATAGGCGGACACCGCAGGCCTGTCAACGACCGCGCAGAAGGCTGTGTGGGCACCGAACGCTAGCCTAGCGGGCGCACCCCTCCACTTCAACAATCCGTGCGTTGCGACCGGAAGGCCCCGGTTCCCTTGCCGCGCGCAGGTCGATATGCCATATGCCAGTCAGCCAAACAGTCGCGCGGTTGCCACATTTGCTCGCTAAACCGCTCAGCCATATCCGTTTTCCACCCAAGGATAGCCTCATGATTCAGTCCGTATTTGGCCCCACGCTCCGTATCGCGCTCGCGGCCGTGCTGCTGGCGGCCCCTCTCGCTGCGGCCGACGCCCAGCAAAAATCCAAGGGCGCCACCGCGAAGAAAAAGGGGTCCACGACAGCCAAAAAGGCGAAGGCAAAGCCCGATCCGGTGGTCGCCAGGGTCGATGGCAGCGTAATCCGGCTATCCGACGTTCGGGCGGCACGGTCTCAGCTCGACCCGCGTCTGGCAAAGCTACCGCTCGCAAGGATTTACCGCCCGCTGCTTGAGCAGGTGATCCGGCAAAAACTGATCGCCAATGCCGGACGCAAGCAGAACCTGCACAAGGACGAGCAAATCGTCCGCCAGCTGGCGCTGATCGAGGATCGCTTGATCCAGAGCGTCTACATGAACAAGAAGATCCGCGGCACGGTCACGCCCGAAGCGATCAAGAAGCGCTACGACGCATATCTAAAGACCCAGAAATCCGGTGCGGAGGTGCGCGCCCGCCATATCCTGGTCAAGACCGAGGCCGAGGCACTAAAGGTGATCGCCGACCTCAAGAAGGGCGCAGACTTCGCCAAGCTCGCAAGCCAAAAATCGACCGGCCCGTCGAAGGTCCAGGGCGGCGACCTCGGCTGGTTCGCCAAGGGCGAGATGGTACCGGAATTCGACAAGGTCGTATTCAAACTGAAGAAGGGCGAGTACACCAAAAAGCCGGTTCGCACCCAGTTCGGCTGGCATGTCATCAAGGTCGAGGGCAAGCGCAAGAAAGCAGCGCCCAAGCTGGCGGCGGTTCGCAATCAGCTGATTCGCACGATGGCGCGAGAGGTGTTCCAGGGCGAGATCAAGCGGTTGGCGAAAGTGGCCAAGGTCAAGCGCTATAATCCAGACGGCTCGCCAATCGCAACCGCCCGCCGCCGCGGCGGCGCGATCGAAGTCGGTCCCGGCCTCAAGCGCCGACCGGCGCAATAAGGTCCTCGCTGACCGGCTCTTGGCGGGCCGGTGCGTCGCACGTTCCCGTCTTTGTTTCTGCCGGTAACGCAGCCAACCCACTCCCCCACCACTTGATCCGCTTCGCGGCTCGAGCCCGCGGGACCGTACGCTGATGGATGGTCGGGTAGAGACGTGGGCCGGCCAGGCTTCGGCAGAGCCAACAGCGCGTCCGGCGGTTCCATTTTTCCGTCGGATACCGTAGGACCGGAACCATGACCGAAAAATCTCCGCTCGCGCCCGAGCGCATCCCCATTCTGGCGCCTGTTGCAGGCGCGCGCCTCGCCGCCGTTGCCTCGGGAATAAAGTACCGCGATCGTACGGATCTTTGCCTGATCGAGCTGGCCGAGAATACTGCGGTCGCCGGCGTGCTGACAAAGTCGTCCACCGCTGCCGCCCCTGTAGATTGGTGCCGCACGGCGCTGAAGGGCCGCAAGGCGCGGGCCATCGTGGTCAACTCCGGCAATGCCAACGCGTTCAACGGGGCCGCCGGCATGGCGGCCGTGCAACGCACGGCGGCAAGTGCCGCGGCGCTTCTTGGCTGCGCCGAGCGCGAAGTCTTTGTTGCCTCCACCGGCGTGATCGGCGAGCCGCTGCCGGTGGATAAGATCGAGGCCGCCCTGGCCGGGCTCCACGATGCGCTCATCTCCGATGGCTGGGCCGCTGCCGCCGATGCGATCCTGACCACCGACACCTATCCCAAGCTCGCCACCGCCATGGCGGAAATCGATGGCCAAGGGGTCACCATCAACGGCATCGCCAAGGGGTCGGGCATGATCCACCCCAACATGGCGACGATGCTCGCCTTCATCGTCACCGACGCGGCAATCGGGGCGGAAGCCCTGCAGGCTCTCCTTTCCGCCGCCAACGAGCGCTCGTTCAACGCCATCACCGTCGACGGCGACACCTCCACCAGCGACGTGGCGCTGCTCTGCGCCACCGGTCAGGCAGGCCACGAAGCGATCTCCGATCCCGACGATCCACGCGCGCAAGGTTTCCGGGCGGCGCTCGACAAAGTGATGATCGACCTCGCCCAGCAGATCGTGCGCGACGGCGAGGGCGCCAGCAAGTTCGTTACGATCAGCGTTCACGGCGGCGCGACCGACGCCTCAGCCAAGACGATCGCGCTGGCCATTGCCAACTCGCCTCTGGTCAAGACCGCAATCGCTGGCGAGGACGCCAACTGGGGCCGCATCGTCATGGCGGTCGGCAAATCGGGAGAGCCCGCCGAACGCGAGAAGATCGCGATTGCCATCGGCGGCCACGCCGTGGCCCAGGCCGGCTCACGCGTACCCGGCTACGACGAGAGCCCCATCGCCGAGCATATGAAAGGCGAGGAAATCCAGATCGAAGTCGACGTCGGCGTCGGCGACGGCACCGCGACGGTCTGGACCTGCGACCTCACCCACGGCTACATCTCCATCAACGCCGACTACCGGAGTTGAGGGTCGGCGCGGAAGCGCGGAGACGCAGAGAAGATCGAAGCCACCCAACCCACCGCCGTCATCCCCGCGAAAGCGGGGATCCATGTTTGCCGCCGAGCTTGATCTTGGGCATCGTTGGATTCCCGCTTTCGCGGGAATCACGGCATAGCTGCAAGGGCGCCCAACACCCGACAACAATCTCGCTTTCCGGTTCGCGATTTTTCTCTCTGTGTCTCTGCGCCTCTGTGGTTCAACTCTTCCATGCCCGGCCGAAGTCCTCGTCCCATCACCCTCGTCGCCGCCGTCGCGCTCATCGACGCCGACGGTCGCGTGCTCCTGGCGCAGCGGCCAGAAGGCAAGTCGATGGCGGGGCTGTGGGAGTTCCCCGGCGGCAAGGTCGATGACGGCGAGACCCCAGAAGCCTGCCTGATCCGCGAACTCCAGGAAGAGCTCGGCATTGACACCGTGGCGAGCTGCCTCGGCCCCTTCACCTTTGCCAGCCATGCCTACGACGACTTCCACTTGCTGATGCCGCTCTTTCTGTGCCGGGTCTGGGAGGGGGTGCCGCGACCGCTGGAAGGCCAGGTGCTGAAATGGGTGCGCCCTGAACAACTCACCAACTACCCGATGCCTCCTGCAGACAAACCCTTGGTGGCGTTGTTGCGCGACTGGCTCTGAAGCCAAGCGATCGCCTGCGGAAATTCGCCTGTCCTCATCGGCGACCACGTGATCGGCCTCCCGGACTGCTATAGGTTCATCACACGTCGCACCGGACCGGGAGGACCAGATGCTGGAGAAATTCGAGCGCTATCCGCTGACCTTCGGCCCGACGCCGATTGAGAAGCTGAGCCGGCTTTCAGAGCATCTGGGCGGCGCGGTCGAGCTTTGGGCCAAACGCGAGGACTGCAATTCGGGGCTCGCCTTCGGCGGCAACAAGGTGCGCAAGCTCGAATATATCGTCCCCGACGCCATCGCCTCGAATGCCGACACGCTGGTGACCATTGGCGGCGTGCAGTCCAACCACACGCGCCAGGTTGCGGCGGTCGCAGCCAAGATCGGCATGAAATGCCGCCTGGTCCAGGAAAGCTGGGTCCCATTCGAAGATGCGGTCTACGACCGGGTTGGCAATATCCTGATGAGCCGCGTGCTGGGTGCCGAGATCGAACTGGTCGACGAAGGCTTCGACATCGGCATCCGCGAAAGCTGGGAGCGAGCGCTCAAGGACGTCAAGGCGAAGGGCGGCAAACCCTATGCGATCCCGGCCGGCGCCTCGGTCCACAAGTTCGGCGGCCTGGGCTTCGTCGGCTTCGCCGAGGAACTCCGCGCCCAGGAAGCCGAGCTGGGCTTCACGTTCGACTACGTCATCGTCTGCACGGTAACGGGCTCGACTCATGCCGGCATGATGGTCGGCTTCGCCAAGGACGGACGGGCCAACAGGGTGATCGGCATCGATGCCTCCGGCACATTGGAGCAAACCCGCACCCAGGTCATGGAGATCGCACGCAATACCGCCGAACTTGTCGAGCTTGGGCGCGACATTACCGACGACGACCTGGTCCTTCTTGAAGATTATGCCTATCCGGCTTACGGCGTTCCCTCGGCGGAAACCAATGACGCCATGCGTCTTGCCGCGCGCACGGAAGGGATGATGACCGATCCGGTCTATGAGGGGAAATCCATGCAGGGCATGATTGACCTCGTGCGCAAAGGTTACTTTCCACCTGGATCAAAAGTGCTCTACGCCCATCTGGGCGGCGTGCCGGCGATCAACGCGTACAGCTACATCTACCGCAATGGATGAAGGGGCGTTGAGCGCAGCCGCCTTGACCGCATTGCAACGACTGCGATACCGTGACCCAATCTTAAGGCATTGTTTTATAAATGAAACTTATCCAACGCGGTGGAACCCCCGATGAGCAAGATCGATCCAGATTTCCAACCGGATCCCGAGCTTCTTGCCCATTTCCCGGACATATCCGGCAACGCCGTCAATGGTCTGGGTGAAACGCGGCCACGGCCGCCGTCATGTTTCTTTTGGCATCCGCCGGAGAAGCAGACGCATGGGGCGCTTCGAAACTTTGTCATGGATCGCTTCGTCAGCTCCCGGGACGGTGGGCGCGATTGGGGCGACGTCGGAGATCGTGGACCGGCGCTGAGCGAGGTTTCGCCGACGAGACGGGAAGACACGGCCGCAAACTGGACGGCCATCGTCAAGGATTTTGCGCTCTCCAATGAAGCGGAACTCTTCGGGGTCGCCGCCATGGATCCCCTTTGGGTCTATGACGGGTATGACGTGTCCGAGCCGACCGTCATCGTGCTGGGCCTGGCGCAGGATTACGAGATGATGAAGCACGCCCCGCCAAGGCCCGGCAATCATTACTCGAACACCGAAGTCCGGCGCCAATACAATCGCGGCGCCCGAGCCTCGAAGAACCTTGCGAATTTCATCCGTGGACTGGGGTTCAAGGCGACGCCGCATCACGGCCCCGACGCCGACGCCCTCGCAATGATGCCAGCGGCCCTCGCTGCCGGCTTGGGAGAACTCGGCAAGCACGGTTCCATCATCAATCGGCAATTGGGTTCGAACTTCCGGCTGGCCGCCGTGACAACGGATCTGCCGCTCATCCTCAACAGTCCGGATGTGTTCGGCGCAGATGCTTTCTGCACCCATTGTCACGTCTGCACCGACGCCTGCCCTCCCGACGCCATCATGAAGACCAAACAGACGGTTCGCGGCGTGCACAAATGGTATGTCGATTTCGACAAATGCATTCCCTACTTCGCCCATCGCCTGGGTTGCGCGCTGTGCATGGTGGTGTGCCCTTGGAGCCGGCCTGGCGTTGCCGGCAATCTGGTCGCCAAGTTCGCCAGGCGATCACAGTAGCGATTTTTTTCCGGTCACCCATATCCACGCCGAGCCGCGTCGCCTGGTGGCGGCGGGCGTACCTGTGCGCGCGGGAACCGCGTCAGGCCGAGCTTGAAGCGATGTCGGCTTCCCGGTGCTTTCCGATCTTGGCCTTCACATGGGCGCCGGACGTCGTGGTGCCATAACGCGGTGGATTGTCCGTGCTGCAGCAGCTCGGGATGCACTCGATCACGGCGTCGTAATTCGGCTGGTGGAAAAACGGCATCGACAGGCGATCGCAGCCAGCAGCGTTTGGAGGGTTCACCACCCGATGCAAAGTGGATCGCCAACGGTCGTTGGTCCATTCCGCCATCAGGTCGCCGAGGTTGACGACCATGGTGCCGGGAATCGCCGGGACGTCACGCCACGAACCATCCGGCGTGTTCACCTGCAGCCCGCCATCCGCCGCCTCCTGATAGAGGATCGTCAGGCTGCCATAGTCGGTATGCGCGCCGGCCCTCAGTTGTCCCGGCTGCGGAGGCGTCGCTTGATCGGGATAATGAATGACGCTGAAGTTCGTGATGTGCTTGTCGACCTTGTTGTCGAAGAAGTCTTCCGGCAATCCGAGCGCCAAGGCGAAGATGCGCATCAGATCGGTCGCCAGACCTTCCATCGCCGCGTAATACGCTGTCCAGACTTCGCGCAAGGACGCGGGCTCTTCAGGCCACATGTTGGGCGCAAAGAACGTACCGGCGGCCGGAACGGTATGATAGCCATCGTTCGGTACATCGGTGGGACCGATACTGAACGATTCCTTGAGATCCGGCGGCGTCACCTCGTCCAGGCTGGCGGCGAGTATCTCCGCTCCCAGGGGAGTGTAGCCGCGATATCGGTCAGGCGGCATCTTCTGGCGCATTTTCTCGTCGACCGGCCGCGCAAAATACTCGCGCGAGATGGCCAACATGCTTTCGATCAAGTCAGGGTCGATGTCATGGCCCGAGATCGCCAGGAAGCCGAGATTTCTGCAGGCTTCGTCCACGGCCGCGGCAACCTGGGATTTTCCCACCGAGCTTCCGGCCAAATAGGGACCGATATCGACAACGGGGACGGGGCTATCGCTCATACGGGCGCGTTTCCGACGGCTTCTTGAGGAACGAAACAAGGATACCCAACGTCGCTCAAGAATCAACGCCCTGCCCGCCCATCTTCTGATCGCACTTGGCCAAACAGTTCACCGGCATTGGTCGCCCCGCTGGCCAATATCGCCCGCCTATGGAATAGTCCCGCCAACGACCCAGGCGGAGTTGAAGCATGCAAAAAGACTTTAAGGCGGGCGAGCTTCTGTTCAGCGAAGGCGATCAGAGCGACCACGTGCTGCGGGTCCATGACGGCACGGTCGACGTGCTGCGCACGCTGGGCGACGAGACAATCGTGCTCGGCACGGTCAGCGGCGGCGAGTATCTGGGCGAGATGGGTGTGATCGAGGGTCAAACGAGGAGCGCCAGCGCTCGCGCGGCGACGGCCGTCCAGGCCGAAGTGCTGCCGGCCGACGCCTTCTTCGACCGGGTAAGCAACGATCCGCAAACCGCCGGCGTGCTGATCCGGCGCTTGAGCGCGCGCCTGCGCGATGTCAACGACCGGCTGATCGGTGCCGTGCGCGGCGACCGCGATCTCGCCGTAACCGCCCTCGGGATCGGCGAACCGTCCGGTGAAAAACCTGCTGAGTTGACCATCGTCGCCGGCAGTCCGATGACCGAGGCGCAGATCGGCAACGAAGCCAGGCAGGTGGACGAGCTTCCTTATATCATCGGACGCTGGCCCAGCGACGGTGAGACCGGCGCCGGCGTGCCGCTCGACCTCGCACTGGACGAGGCGCCTCCGCACCGCCTCTCGCGCGCCCATTTCATCATCATCGAGGAATACGGCAAGCCGGTCATACGCGACCTCTCCAGCGCGCTCGGTACCTCGGTCAACGACCGCAGCATCGGCCGCGACTTCCCCCTCGACGTTGCACTGCTGGAGCCTGGCGAGAACGTGATCGTCGCCGGCGGCGCCGATTCGCCGTTCCGTTTCCTGATCAACGTAGGCTGAGCGCCCCACTATGCCAGACGACCGCCCGGCCAAGGACCAAGGACCGGCCGTGGGGCCGGAACTGAGTGCGGAGGAGTTCCGCCGCCACGCCCATGCGTTCGTCGATTGGATGGCCGATTATTACGAGCACGTGGAGGACTACCCCGTGCGCGCGCAGGTGGAGCCCGGTGACATCGCCGCCAAGCTTCCCGCGCATCCGCCGGAAACCGGCGAGCCCATCGAAGCGATCTTCCAGGACTTCAAGGACATCATCCTGCCCGGCATGACGCACTGGCAGCACCCCTCCTTCTTCGCTTACTTCCCCGCCAATGGCAGCCCCCCATCGCTGCTCGCGGAGATGTTGACCGCCAGCCTCGGCGCCCAGTGCATGAGCTGGCAGACCTCGCCCGCCGCCACCGAGCTGGAAGATCGGATGATGGAATGGCTGCGCGAGCTGCTCGGCTTGCCGGAGGGCTTTACCGGCTCTATCCAGGACACGGCCTCCACCGGAATTCTGACCGCGATCATCACCGCCCGAGAATGGGCAACCGATTTTGCGGTCAACGAGAAGGGTCTCGGCGGCGACGCCCCGCTGGTGCTCTACTGCTCGGCAGAAACCCACTCCGCCACCGAGAAGGGCGCCAAGATCGCCGGCATCGGCCGCGAACATGTGCGCAAGGTGCCGATCGGAGCGGAGCGCGGCATGGATCCGGCGGCGCTTGCGAAGATGGTCGAAGCCGACAAGGCGGCGGGCTTGCGCCCCTTCTGCGTCGTCGCCACGCTCGGCAGCACCGGCACCGGCGCGATGGACCCGTTGGCCCCGATCGGCGAAATCTGCAAGGCCGAAACCTTATGGCTCCACGTCGACGCGGCCTGGGCCGGCAGCGCGCTCATCCTGCCGGAGACCCGCGCCATGATCGACGGCATCGGCCATGTCGATTCGCTCGTCTTCAACCCGCACAAATGGCTGTTCACGAATTTCGACTGTTCGGTTCTGTTCGTCCGCGAATCGGAATACCTGATCCGCAGCTTTGAGATTCTGCCCGAGTTCCTGAAGACCCGTGAGGGCGAGCGCGTCAACAACTACCGCGACTGGGGCGTGCCGCTGGGCCGGCGCTTCCGCGCGCTGAAGCTTTGGTTCGTGCTTCGCAGCTACGGTGCTGAGGGACTGCGCGCGAAAATCCGCGAGCACATCGCGCTCGCCCATGACATCGCCGCGCGCATCGAAGCCGCGCCCGATTTCGAGCTCGTCACACCGGCTCGCCTGGCGCTCTTTTCGTTCCGCTACCGGCCGCCAGACATCGCCGAGGGCGAGGCGCTAGACACGCTCAACGAAGTCCTGTTCGAGGCGTTGAACGATACCGGCAAGGTCTATTTCACCCAGAACCGCGTCGACGGCGATTATGTCATCCGCTGGTCGATCGGCCAGACCGCGACCGAGCGCCGCCACGTCGAGGCCGCCTGGGCGCTGGTGCAACAGACCGCGCGGGCGCTGCAGACTTAGGCCCGACGCCACCCCGACTTCCCGACAATCGACTATGAGGCCCGGACGTGGATCGAAACATGGACCGAGCGGCCCAGCTCTACGAAGACATGCTCCCATTTTCCGAGCGGCTCGGGCTGCGCTTCGTCTCCGCAGAGCTCGATCGCATCACCGGCGAGCTCGAAGTCCGCTCCGACCATTGCACGCGCCCCGGCACCATCCATGGCGGCGTGCTGATGTCCTTCGCCGATTCGCTGGGCGCGGCAGGCGCGATGATCAATCTACCGGACGGCGCGCGGACCTCGACGATCGAGAGCAAGACCAACTTCATCGGCCCGGCCATGGCCGGCGAGCGTCTCACTGGCGAGGCAACGCCGATCCACCGCGGCCGCTCGACAATGGTCTGGCAGACCCGCATCTCGACCGAAGACGGCCGTCTGGTCGCGATGGTGACGCAGACCCAGATCGTGCTGCCCGGGCGGAATTAACGTGTCCACCCCGCGTTCCATCCAGCATCAACCGGGCCTGCCTCGGACCATATGCAATCAAACCCTATACGCTTGTGCGGATCTTATTCCGCCGCGCAGGCAATTAGACGAAATGCCGGACTTCCGTCATCATCGAATTCACCTCACGACGTAACATCGGCAGTCTCAATTCGAACGGTTGGAGTGAACCCGCCATGCCGACCACCCTGATCACCAACATCGGCGAAGCCTTTACCGGCGACATTGCAGCGCCGACGGCGGACATATCCAGCGTATTGGTAGAGGACACGCGGATCGCTGCCCTTGACCCGCCGGCGGAAACCCGCGCCGACATGGTGATCGATGCCAAGGGCGGGGCCGTGATGCCGGGCATCGTCGACGGCCATGTCCATCCGGTCTTCGGCGAATGGACCCCGACCCAAAACACCATCGGTTGGATCCGCAACTATTTGCATGGCGGCTCGACGACCATGGTATCGGCCGGCGAACTGCACGTGCCAGGGCTCGATTACAACAACCTCGACGCCGATCTGATGACCAATTTGGCGCTGGTCACCCGGGCCACCACCGGCCGCACCCGCTGGAGCGGGGTAAAGCTGCACGCCGGCACGGTGCTGATGGTGCCGGGCATGACGGAGGCCCATTTCGATCAGCTGGCGGCGGCCGGGTCGATCCTCGCCAAATTCCTGTTCTATCCGCTGGTGGATGAGAACAAGGAAGAAGCGCAAAATTACGTAACCTGGTGTCATGACCGCGGCCTGCGCGTGAAGGTGCATACCGGCGGCGTCTCCCGCTCCGGCGCCAATGCCGTATGCGGTTTCCAGACCCTGTCGTGGTTGCAGCCGGACGTCGCGGCCCACGTCTCCGGCGGGCCCATTCCGATGAGCGACGAGGACTTGGACGCCCTGGTGGACGATACCGGCTTTGCCTTGGAACTTTGTTCCTCCGGCAGCTACCGCTCCTTCATCCGGGTCGTGGAACGATTGACCGAAGCCGGACGCCTGGACCGTTTGACGCTGGGCACCGACACCCCCGGGGGCACAGGCGTTCTGGCCCGCGGCATGTTGCGGAATATTCTGTTTCTGGCCTCGGTCTGCGGGCTCAGCGCCGGTCAGGCAATCGCGGTCGGCACGGGCAACACGGCGGTCGCCCATGGATTGGACGTCGGATTCTTGCGCGTGGGCGCGCCGGCGGACATCGTTCTAGCCGGCCGTATCGACGGCTCCGCCGGCTCCACCGTTGGCGAGGCCATAGAGCACGGTGACCTGCCGGGTATTTCCAATGTCATGATCGACGGAAAGCTTTGGGTCAAAGGCCGCAGCGAGCAAACCCCACCTCCGGCCGTGCGCGCCGACTTGACGGTGGAAGACTGGAACGCCTTCGGCGGCTGTCCGTTCTGCGGGTAGACTTCGGATACGTTGGCTGGCAAGGCCATGGCGGCCGAACGACGATGGTCTTGCAAACCTGAAATACTACCGAAAACGGTCGCCTCGTCGCACTGGTGACGCAGACCCAGATCGCACTGCCGCGGAATGGGTAAGGGGCAAAATGTGAGCGATTGCTAGCGCTTCACGCCACGCCGCTATTTTTGCGCAAGCTGCCCACAACCTTCCATGTTCTGTTGCCATTGAGCATGACCGCTTCGAACGGGTCTTCAATCGCCAAATACTCGCGCAATCCAACAAAATTGGCGTTATGGTACAATTCAAGAGAGCATTGTGTGGCTTGGGGGCGTCGATATGCACATTCGACACATCATCGACAAGATCAACGACTTCCAACTGTTTGTCCCGGCGTTTCAACGCGAATATGTGTGGAAACGTCCAAATGCCAAGTCTCTGTTCGAGTCACTGATCAAGAAATACCCAACCGGTACCCTACTAACTTGGGAGACGACCAAGCCGCCTGAGCTGAAAGGCGCCAAGAAATACAGCCCTGAAATGGGCTCAGTGAAGTTGATTCTGGATGGTCAGCAGCGCATCACCACGATCTACATGATCATGACCGGCAAATTGCCGCCCTACTACACCGAGGAAGATATCAAGAATAATGTTACGGGACTCCACGTCAATTTGCAGACGCTCGAGCTGGAGTATTTCAAGCGTAACTTGATGGAAACCAATCCCCTTTGGGTGAATTTGACTGACGTTTTCACACAGCAAGTTCGATCCAGAGATGTGCGAAAAGCAATCAAGGAGTCGACCGAGCTCGACGAGGCCACGGAGGATCTGATCGATGACAATTTTGATGCGATCAAAGGGATTCAGGATCGCGAGTTTCCCGAGCAAACAATCCCAGTTACTGCGCTAATCAAGGAAGCGATCGATATTTTCTATGTGGTGAACGCGAGTGGGGTAAACCTCACCGATGCTGAACTTGCGCTTGCACAGATCAGCGGCTATTGGCCGGAGGCACGCGAGAATTTCAAAAAGAAAATTAGTGAGCTGGAAAATGTTGGATTCGGCTTCAAGCTGGATTTTATCGTTTTCGCGCTATTGGCTGTGTTGTACGGGGTGGGAAGCGATATGCGCCGCCTTCACACGTCGGACAACCTAGAGAAAATCCAGACAGCTTGGGATAAGCTCGACTCTCATATCCTCGACTATGTGATCAATCTGCTGAAAACTCATGCCTATGTCGATCACATCGATGAAATCAATTCCGTCTATGCCTTGATCCCGATCATCGCCTGCATTTATCAAAAGCCAGATCACAAGTTAGCCGAAGACCAAATCAAACGCATCATCAAGTGGTTCTTTTATGCCCAAGTACGCCAACGATACGTCAGCCAGATGCCACAGAAACTGGACAAGGAACTGTCGATCGTCCGCGATGCTAATATGCCATTTGACGAGCTACTCGGCTTGATCAACGCTGAGCGTAGCCTCGAGATCACAAAGGATGATTTCGTCGGGCGTGACGTCCGGCATCCGCTGTTCAGCCTGATGAAATGGTACTTCAAAAGCAAAGGCGCTGTTTGTCTCGGCACCGGTGTAGGTCTGCGTCAGAACATGGGCTCTCGATACGCTTTGGAGAAGGATCACATCTTCCCCTATTCGGCACTGCGCGATAATGGCTACCCCGTCGAAAACCGGTTCAAGTATGCGCTTGCGCAAGAAATCACCAACCGCGCAATCCTCACGCAGATTGAAAACCGTTCGAAGTCCGACACGGCGGCATTAGACTATCTCCAAAAGGCAAAGGGTCGATTCCCAAATGCATTGGATAAACAATGCATCCCAGACGACCCGCAGCTTTGGGTGTTGGAAAACTTCGAACACTTCCTGGAAAAGCGGCGCGAAATCCTGGCAAAAGAGTTAAACGCATTTCTCGACAGAATAACGCAATCTGAGCTTGAGGTCGGTTACCTTTTAATGGAGGACATGATTGCCGAAGGTGAGCACAACGGCCTCGAGTTCAAACAATCGCTCCGCTGGGACGTCAACGAAGGACGGAAAAACGTAAACTTGGAACTGGTTGTCTTGAAAACAATCGCTGCCTTCAACAATAGTGAGGGCGGGATCCTGCTGATTGGGGTCGACGACGATCAAAATGTGGTTGGTCTAGATCCTGATTACGCCGCTCTCGGCCAAGGCGACAGAGACGAGTTCGAGCTGCACCTTCGAACCCTGATCCACCGAACCTGGGGGGTTGAATATGCAACAAAGTTCGTCGGAGTTTCATTCCCTGCTGTCAGCGACACGGAAATCTGCCGAGTCGACGTGCGCCGAGGTGAAGTACCACTTTTCCTGGAAGTTCGAAACAAACAGGGCCAGAAAATTGAAAAGTTCTATGTGCGGTCAGGGAATTCATCACCGCCAATCGAGAGTGCCAGCGAGGTTGCGGCCTATGTCAGCGGCCGCTTTCCGAAAGCAGCATGAACAAGCTAAACTCAACGGCCGTGCCGCCTGGCTGATCGGGCTTTCCGGCATGTTTTTCGTGGCCGCTGTCCTGACCGCTCCGTCGCAAGCGACCGCACGGACCAAGATTGCTTCATGCCGGATCGAATCGGAAGGCGCGCTGCGATTCAGGGGCCGCTGCCGTTTCACCGTGGAGCGAGGCGGTTCCTTTTTCGTCCGACCTGTGCGGGGACGCCGGATGCTCTACGGAACCATCAGCACGGTTAGCGTTACGATCATTCGGCGTGGCATTGCGGAGGTGCGTGGACTGACCAGCGGCGGGATCAATTCTCGCTGGGGCCGAGCCGTCAGGTCGCGGAGAAATCCAGCCTGCTGGGTCGGCAGTGATTTTCGGGTCTGCGTTCGGTGATCCGGCAATCCTAACGGTATGGCGTTCAAAACTCTGCTTTGCGTCGGAGAATTTCGCTCCGGCCACCGCCGGTCTCCATAGGATGCAGCATCACGGTCCGATACCGCTTCATTGGTGACAGCCGAGACCCTAGGCCCGGATCTCGATCACCGTACCCTTTGGAACGCTGCGCCAGAGTTCGCGAATCTCCGCATTGCTGACGGCTATGCAGCCCAGCGTCCAATCGCGCCTGAGTGCGCCCACTGCGCTGCGGATACCGCGCGGCTGGCCGTGGATGAAGATATCGCCACCCGGATCGACGCCCAGGCGGCGCGCGCGGGTGCGGTCCTGACGATTTGGATAGGACACCTTCAGCGATAGATGGAAACGGCTGCCCGGATTTCTGAAGGAGATGCGGTAGATGCCTTCGGGCGTACGGCCGTCGCCTTGCTTGACCTTGTGCCGCTGGGGGCTGAATCCGAGGGCGATCCGGTAGGTGCGCACGATCCGGCCCTTGTGCATCAGGTGCATGCGGCGCTTGCCTTTCAGCACCAGGATACGGTCGACCTTGAAGGTCTTGCCGCCTTTGCGGCCTTCCGCGGCCGCGGTCTGCGACGGGGTGAGCGCCCGAGCCGAATTGGCCATTGCGCCGATCACCGGAATGCCGGCGATCAAAATTCCGAGGCATATTGCGCGGCGCGTCACCATGGCCGGTCTCCCAATTTGCCGCTGGCGGGCGCTCGCGGTGAGCATGCCGCTCCGGGCAAAGGCGACCTCAGGCGGCTCTAGTTGGCTCAAATCAGCGCGTTACGGCACCGGGGTGCAGGCCCGACACGCCGAAGGACTAACGACCATATACGTGTGGGACATTGGCCAAAGGAAGGCGGGCTTACTTCTTACCGGCTCCAGGTAGGATCCTCTCGAAGAAGTTCCTCACGCCGCCCACCAAGCCGCTATTGCGCTCAGCCTTGATCTGGCGCCGGACTTCTTCGCGGCGGGCTTCCTCTGCGCGCTGGCGCTGGACCCGCTGGAACCTGACGCGGCGCTCCCAGGCCGCCCGCATCCGCGCTTGTTCCTCGGCGCGAAGCTGGGCGTCGAGGGCTGCCCGTTCCCACCTTATGCCTTCCTTGCGGCGTTCGGTCTCCGCGCGCTGCAGTTCGGCCGCGATGCGGCGCTGGGTCGCTTCTTCCGCCAGCCGCCGGGTTTCGGCCTCCTCGTATTTCATCCAGCCGATGCCGCCGCCGACGCCGAGCAGAACCAGCACCGAGGCAGCGATCGCCACTGGCCGCCAGTTTAAGTTTCCGGGCAGGCGCGGCAAACCCGGGACCGTAATTCCCGAACTCGCGGGTCGAATACTTGGCCGGGGTTCCGGCAGGATCGTGTGCGGCACCTGCGTCCCGGCTGGCGCGCCGTCAAACGCGGTCCGGAGCGCGGCTCGGAAAGAGGCGATGTCCTGCGGCCGATCGTCCGGCCGTACCGCCAGCGCCATGTCGATCGCCGACAGCACCTCGGGTGAATAGTTTCTTGCCGGCCCTTTTTTGACCATGGCCAAAGGCACATAGTCGTCATCGAGCGCACGATCTGGCGCTTCGGGCGGGTCCATGCCCGCGACAGCACGGTACATGGTGGCGCCCAACGAATAGATGTCGGTCCACGGTCCCTGCTTGCCGCGCGAAGAGTACTGCTCATTCGGGGCATAGCCGGGTGTCAGCGCGACGGTCAGGCTCATCGCCTTCGAGCCCAGAGCCTCGCGCGAGTTGCCGAAATCGAGCAGCACGGGGGTGTCGTCGGCGCGAACGTAGATATTGGCGGGCTTGATATCGCGGTGAAGGATGTCGGCCGCATGAATTTCTTCCAGCGCCGCCAGGATCGGATCGAAGATTGAGCGGAAGTTCGGTTCCGACAGCGAGCCTTTGCGCTGGAGGCATTGGAAAAGGCTTTCACCTTCGACGTATTCCATCACCATGTAAGCGGTGGCGTTAGCCTCGAAGATGTCGGTGACGGGCACGATGCCCGGATGCTTGAACTTGGCCAGCGTGCGCGCTTCATCGGAGAAACGCATGAGACCGTGCTCGTAGTCGTCGCGGCTACCCTCACGCGGCCTGACCGTGTTGCCGTCCGGTTCGCGAACGCCGAACTGGTCGGGCATGTATTCCTTGATCGCGACCTTCTGGTCGAGCCCGGTATGCCGGCCAAGATAAGTGATGGCAAAGCCGCCCGAACCGAGAACGCTCTCGATGCGGTAGCAGTTCCGTAGCACGGTGCCCGAAGGCAGAGCGTTCTGGCGTTCTCGCGACACTTTCGCCTCTCACGGTCGCATAGTCGCGGAACATTGCCGCGACCATCTGTTTGCGCCGGCGACGGAGAATCGCGCGGACTATTGAAAGTCCGCGCGTCCGCCGAGTGCGAGGCTTACATCTGAACCCCGATATGCCTGAGACCTGCAGAATTCTTGCCGCCGGCCTTGGCTTCCCGTTTGTTGACCTCGGGTTCGCACCACCCTGGCCACGCACTGTGTCAATAATACGGCACAAATACGCCGAAAATCCACGGCAACGAGCAAGATTGGTTAAATTCGGCCAAGCCCCGCCGGCAGCTGAGCCGGACTTTCGCCCTTATCTAGGTCGGTTAAACCGCAATCTGCGGCAATCGCTGGCCGATCGGACCGCTCCGAAACCAATCAGGTCAGCCGGGTCAAACGTCGGCAGCGGCCGCGCTGGGCGCCCGGTCTTCCCTGGGCGCCGGGTCTTCGCCGGGCGCCAAGTCCTCGCCAAACGACTCGATCGCCCCGTGGGTGACGAAATTCTCCCATGCCACCCCTTGCGGATCGGACGCCCAGGCCTTGTCCGAACGTGCGTAACAGCATTTGGCGTCATTCTGGTCGAGCGTTTCGCGGCCAGTGGCGCGAAGTCGCGAGGTGAGCGCGGCGAGCTGCGTTTCGTCGTCAAGCTGGAGGCCCAGATGGCTGATCCCGGCCTCGCTGCCGCGCGCCGAGATGGCGAAATTGAGACCCGGGTCATCGACCATCCATTTCGCATAATCGGACTTTTCCACCGTCGGCTCCTGGTCAAAGAGTGCCGAATAGAACCCAATCGACGTCTCAAGCTCATCGACATAGATATGCACATGCAGCCGTTTCATGCCTCGATCTCCTTCTTTCCTTTTGCGTTTATGCCCGCTTTCGGCGAGCTCTCTGGTACTGTGATCTCCGGCAGACCAGCGCAGCAATCCTCAGCCAAATAGGCAAGAAGCCCGCGCATACCGTTGAAATCCGCAGCGTAAAAGATTTGGCGGGCGACCCGCCACGAACGCAGCAGCCCGGCCCGCTCCAGAAGCCCCAAATGGTGCGACATGGTCGCCGCATGAACGCCCAGTCGTGCCGCAATATCGCCAGCCGGCAGCCCCGCCGGCCCCTTGCGGACCAGCAGCCGAAAGGCTTTCAGCCGCGTCGCATGGGCCAACGCGCCCAATGCTTCGATTGCCATGTTCATTTTCATAATTTGAATATATTCGAATTATCTAATTATGCAAGTGCTGATTTCCACGCCACTTGAATGCTAAGGGGCTGCGGCCAAGTCGATGTCGGATGTGCACGGCTTCGGTCTGATCTGCGCGGGGCGCAGTCTGGATGCAGTCGGGGGGCTCAGTCGGGCGGCAAAGTGAAGATTTCCTGCTCGGCGCTGACGCCGCGCAGCGTGTGCCGGCCGAGCGAATGGAGCTGGCTGTCGATACTATTTGCGAAGGCCTCGGAGATCAGCACCGGGTTGTCGAGGGCCTTGCACATCGACTCGATACGCGACGCTTCGTTAACGGCCGGGCCGATCACCGTGAAGTCCAGCCGTTTGGTGGTGCCGATGTTGCCGTATGTCAGATCGCCCCGGTGCAGGCCGGTTCCAAAGCGCAGGGTCGGCTGGCCGCTCGCCTGACGTTCGGTGTTGACCGCAGCCAGGCGGTCGGCGGCATCACGCACGGCAACAAGCGCCTGCGCGCAGGCTTGGGGATGCCGTTCTTCGGGATTGTCGATCGCAAATACTGCGAGAACCGCATCGCCGATGTATTTGAGTACTTCTCCGCCGTTCTCGATCACAGCGCCCGCAACGCTGTCAAAATACTGATTGAGCGCCTCAAGGTAGTCCTCGCGAGACAATGTCTCGGTCAAGTGCGTGGAGTCGCGGAGGTCCGAAAACCAAACCACCGCGTGCAGGTCCTCACCGTCGCCGCGCTTGATCAATCCGTCCATCACCCTGGAGCCGGCGTCGCGGCCGAGATAGGTCTGCAGCAATGTTGTGGAAGTGACGCGCTGCGCGTGCGCTTCCAATTGGCGGCCCAGGTTCGGCAGGATCTCGTGGAGCGGGCCAAGTTCGTCGGTGGAGAACCCGCCCCGCCGGTCCGACACCAGCGTCACGATGTTGATCTGTCCGTCGGAGAATCGCAATGGCATGGCGACATAGTCGGTCGCGCCGTCTTCCACAAGTTCGCTCAGGATCGGAAAATCGAGTAGCGGATCGGGACCGTCGAGGCGTCGCCTGATCCCACCCTCGCCTTTGAGGATCGCGGCGAATGGGCTTTCCTGGAATACCGACCCCTTGATCGATTCGTAGGTCGCCTCCCACTCCGTGATTTCATCGCTGCCGCGCGTCCAGTTGTAGACTCGGCCCATCAAAAGCGGGTTTAGCGTGCGGACCAAGAGCCGCAGCCGCCATAACGGAAATCCCGCCGCGGTCAACGATTCGGCGAAACGTCTGACAAGGTCTTCGGTCGATGTCGCCTTCCAGGCCTGCTCGACCAGCCAGTCGACATAAGGATTGGCTTTCGACGCGCCAGCGCCAGCCGGGCGTTCGTCAATCCGTTGGTCGTCCTCATACCAGGCGTCGACGGCAGCCCAGTCGAAGGCGACATAATCGCGCACGCTCCTGGCCTCGTCATAGGGATCTTCATAGCTCCAAACGGCGTTCTCCGCGACTTGTTCCCCGATCTTGATAGACCAGTACGAGGCATCGCCCTTGAACGGGCAATGGGTCCGCAATTCCTCGCGCGCCAGCAGATCCATGCGGACATCGGCCTGCGGGAAGTAATAGACCGGCGACAGGCGCGTTTCCTGCATCACCAGCGCCCGATCGCTATCGGCAATCGCCACGCCGTTGATCTCTGCGCGGATCCGGTTTTCGCTGGGCACGATGACCACGCGGTATCCCGCCTGCGATACACGAGCCGGCATTGAGGCATCGATAAGCTCTGACATTGGGTCATCCTATGCACCGTGCCGCCGGACCTCAGAATCCGGCGCAGCGACAAACTTCACATTGCTGAACAATATGGGGTCCGGGGACGCCTTCGGCCATGGCCGGGTGGCCCTGCTCGTCGGGCCGTGAAATACTTTTCTCTCGGCATGACAGGAGGTGGCGATGCGCAAGTCGTTCAAGGCAGGTGACGTCATATTCCAAGAGGGCGATGCCAGCGCCGAAGTCCTGCGCGTCCTGCAAGGCACGCTGGAGATCGTGCGCGAGGTTGGTTCCGACCGCATTCTCCTCGGCACAGTCGGTCCCGGCGAGTTCGTTGGCGAGATGGGCGTGATTCAGGGCCGGCCGCGCAGCGCCACGGCACTGGCGGCTAGCGCGGTCCGCGTCGAAGTGATGCCCCGCAATACCTTTCTGAGCCACGTGACCCGGGACCCGGATGTCGCCCAAGAGCTGATCCTTCGCCTCAGCACACGCCTGCGCGACGTTGACGACCGGCTGGCCGAAGCGCTTGGCGGCGCGGCGACCCCGGATGGCGACGGCAAGCCGGCGCAGGTGAAGTCGCCAGCCAAACTGCCGAAGATCGCGATTGCGGCGGTCAGCGCACACCTCAAGGAGCGCATCGGAGATGATCCGATCCTCATCGAGACCTTACCGTTCAGGGTCGGCCGCCCCGCTGACAATGCCGAGCCAACATCGATCATCCAACCGGATTTGTTGGTCAACGACCGCGAACCGCATCGCCTGTCGCGCCAGCATTTCGAGGTGTTCGCCGATGATGCCAAAATCTGCGTCCGCGACCTTCACAGCACGCTTGGAACCAGCGTGAACGGCCAGCCGATCGGACATCATTTCGCCACCGATCGCGCCGAACTTACTGCCGGCAGCAATCAAGTCGCTGCAGGCGGGCGCGACACGCCCTACGAGTTCGCCATCACGATCAGCTGACAACGGAGGCAAACACGCCATGGCGCAGACCACGCCAGCGCCGCCTGGCGCCGGGGACGACCCTTATCTTTGGCTGGAGGAGGTCGAAGGCGGTGCGGCCCTCAACTGGGTACGCGCGCGCAATGCCGACAGCCTTGCACGTCTGGAAGGTGATCCACGCTTCGACACACTTCTGAAGGACGCCACCGCGCTCTACACGGCAACCGACCGTATCCCCTACGGCATTTATCGCGGCGGTGCGGTACGAAACTTCTGGCAGGACGGCACCCATATCCGCGGCATTCTGCGGCGAACTGGCCTTCAGAACTACAGCGATGCCGAGCCCGATTGGGAGACAGTGCTCGATATAGACGCGCTTGCCGACGAGGAGGGCGAAAACTGGGTCTACGCCGGCTCAGTGACGAGGCCGCCCGAACACGCCCAGGCCATCATATATCTGTCGCGCGGTGGCGGCGATGCGGTCGTCGCGCGCGAGTTCGACCTCGCTGCCAAAACCTTTGTCGCAGATGGCTTCACTTTGCCGGAGGGCAAGCAATGGGTCGTCTGGCTTGACGCCGATACGCTGCTGGCCGTCAGTGGACATGGCGGCGGCGCGATGAACAGCTCGGGATATCCGCGCACGATCCGGCGCTGGCGGCGCGGAACCCCGGTTGACGCCGCCGAAGTCGTCTTCGAAGCGCCGGAAAGCGATGCCTTTCTGCGCCCTGTCGTGTGTGTCCGGCCAGATGGGCCGCGCACGCTGATTGTCCAGCTGCCCGACTTCTATCATCAACGCATCCACGTTCTGGACGAGGCCGGTCAGATCGAACGGCTGGCGTTGCCCGAGGAGATTGAGGTTCAGGCCTTGCTGGCCGACCGACTGATCTTTTTGCTGCGCGAGGACTGGCAGGTCGAGGCCACGCATTTCGAGGCCGGGTCGGCCGTCTCGATCGACATTGCCGCTACGCTCGATGCCGGCGCGGCCACGACTGTCCGCCTGCTCGCCGCGCCACCGGAACGCGGCTCGGTCGAGGCGGTCCACGCCGCGGCCAATTCGGTCTATGTCGAACTGCTCGACACTGTGACCGGCAAACTGGTCGCGGCCCGGCCCGACGGCGACGGCTGGCGGACGAAGGATATCGCCTTGCCCGCGGCGGGGAGCCTGAACGTGGTCTCGTGCGACGACTTCAACGACGTCGTGATGGTGAATTTCGAGAGCTTCCTGATGCCCCGCACGCTCTACCTCATCCAAGACAAAGAAGAGGGCGAGGAGGCGGCCGAGGCGATCAAGGCGATGCCGGCGCGCATCGACCCCGAGCCCTACGTGACCGAACAGCATTTCGCCACCAGTGCTGACGGCACGCAGGTGCCCTACTTCCTGCTGCGCCCAAAGACCGTGCCCATGGACGGCAGCACACCGACGCTGCTCTACGGCTATGGCGGCTTTGAGATTTCGCTGACGCCCTCCTATGTCAACGCCATCACCAAGGCCTGGCTGGAGCGCGGCGGGGCGGCAGCCATCGCCAACATTCGGGGCGGCGGGGAGTTCGGCCCGGCCTGGCACCAGGCAGCGCTGAAGGAAAACCGCCAACGCGCCTACGACGATTTCATTGCGGTCGGAGAACACTTGATCGAGAGCGGCCTCACCAGCCCGCGCCATCTCGGCATTCATGGCGGCTCCAATGGCGGGTTGCTGGTCGGTGTGGCGTTCACCCAGCGCCCGGAGCTCTTCGCCGCGGTAGCCTGCTCGGTGCCGCTGCTCGACATGCTGCGCTATCACAAGCTGCTCGCCGGCGCCTCCTGGGTGATCGAGTACGGCGATCCCGATGTGGCGCACGAGCGCGCTGTCATAGAAGCTTATTCGCCCTATCAGAACCTCGACCCCAAAGCCGATTATCCGGAGGTCTTTTTCACGACCTCAACCCGCGACGACCGGGTCCATCCCGGACACGCCCGCAAGATGGTGGCCCGGATGGCGGAGCAGGGACACGATGTACTCTATTTTGAGAATATCGAGGGCGGCCATGCCGCCGCTGCCGACCTGAACCAACTCGCCCGCCGCGACGCGCTTACGATCACCTACTTCCTCCAAAAACTGACCGGCCCGCCACCGGGCTGACTGAAATCACCGGCGGCCTCTTGCCGCCGGCGGACAGAGCTCAGCGTACCTGGAGGACGATGCGGCCGCGCACGGTGCGGTCGGCAATGGCCTGCATGGCCTCCGCGGCATTTTCCAGCGGCAGCACCCGGTCGATGTAGGGCCGCACTTCGCCCTCGGCCAGCCATGCCATGACGATTTCGTTGACCCGCCGGGCCTCGTCGGGGAAGCGCTGCGTCCACAGGCCCGTGTTGACGCCGACGATCGAGTAGCTCTTCAGGAGCGGCAGGTTCATCGGCAGCTCCGGTATGGCGCCGCTGGCAAACCCGACCGGCATTAGGCGCCCGCCCCAGTTCATCAGCCGCCCCATCGTCTGGAAGGTCGCGCCGCCGACATTCTCAAAACAGACGTCGACCCCCGCCCCGCCAGTCAGCGCCTTGACCCGTTCGCGGAGATCCTCGTTCCGGTAGTCTATGGCTTCATCGGCCCCGTATTCCGTCACGAAGCTTGCCTTCTCTGGTCCGCCCACCGCCGCGATCACCTTCGCGCCCAGCTTGCGGCCGACATCGACGACGGCGAGCCCCACCCCGCCGGTGGCGCCGGTCACCAGCAACGTCTCGTCCTTCTGCAGAGCCGCGCGCTGTACGAGGGCGTAATAGGCGGTGTTGTAGTTGTGGAGCATGGTGGAGGCGGGCGCAAAATCGACCCCGTCGGGGATCTTCACGGCCTTCCATTCCTTGGACGTCATGCGCTCTGCAAAGGCGCCGTACCAGTCGGAACAGGTGACCCGATCGCCTTTTTTGAATTTGGTCACCTTGTCGCCGACCGCCGCCACCACTCCGGCGCCATCGGTACCCGGCACGTAGGGCAGATCCGGGCGCATCTGATAGCCGCCGGAGACCATCAGATAGTCCATGAAACTGACCGAAGCCGCATGGACGTCGACAAGGATTTCCCCGGCTTCCGGTACTGGCTCGTCGATCTCGCCGAGTTGAAGCCCGTCCGTGCCATTGAATTCCGTGCAGAGCATGGCTCGCATGGTCATCGCCCCCCTGTGCCGTTGGAATTATTCCGCCGTCAGCCCGCCCGCCGCCAAGTCGTGCCGCCCGGACCGTCCTCAATCTGCACGCCCTGCCCCGCCAGTTCGTCGCGGATGCGGTCGGCCTCGGCGAAATCCTTCGACTGGCGCGCTGCGGCGCGGGCGGCGATCAGACTCTCGATCTCGCCTTCCGCAATTGCGTCCGCGTCTCCGGAGCCGTGGAGCCAGGCTTCGGGATCGCTTTGCAAGATACCCAGAAGATAGCCGGCCGACAGCAGCGCCGCCTTGAGTTCGCTCTTGGCGCTTGGTTCCGTGGCCTTGTTGGCCGCCGTCGCCAGCGCGTGCAGCTCGGCGATCGCCTGCGGGGTATTGAGATCGTCTTCCAGCGCCGCCGCGAAGGCGTCAGGAACCGCCTCGTCTGAGCGTACGGCCCTGACATCGGCCAGACTGCGGAGCGTCCGGTAGAGCCGGTCGAGCGTGCGTTTCGCCTCGGCCAGCCCCTCTTCCGTCCAGTCGAGCGGCTGGCGGTAATGGGCGGCCAGGAGCGCGAAGCGGATCGCCTCGCCAGGCGCCTGATCGAGCAAGTCGCGGACCAGCAGCACATTGCCGAGCGACTTCGACATCTTCTCCGCGTCCACATTGACGAAGCCGTTATGCATCCAGTAGCGCGAAAACAACGCCCCGCCGTGCGCACAAGTGCTCTGGGCGATCTCGTTCTCGTGGTGCGGAAACGTCAGGTCGAGCCCGCCGCCGTGGATGTCTATGGTCTCGCCGAACTGGGCTTCGGCCATCGCCGAGCACTCGATATGCCAGCCCGGCCGCCCGAAACCCCACGGGCTATCCCAGCCCGGCTGGGTCTCGTCGGAGGGCTTCCACAGCACGAAGTCGGCGGGATCTTTCTTGTAAGGCGCGACCTCGACCCGCGCGCCGGCGATCATTTCATCGCGGTTGCGCCCGGAAAGCGCGCCGTAGGCTTCGAAAGACGGCACGTTGAACAGCACATGGCCGTCCTTCTCGTAGGCGTTTCCGACCTCGATCAGCCGGGCGATCATGGCGACGATCTGCGGAATGTGCTCGGTGACGCGCGGTTCGATGGTCGGCGGTTGCACGCCGAGCGCGCCCATATCCTTGTGATAGGCTTTGGTATAGCGCGCGTTGATGACGTCGATGGGCACGCCCTCGTCGAGCGCCGCCTTGTTGATCTTGTCTTCGACGTCGGTGATGTTGCGCGCGTAGATGACGTTTGCAAAGCGCCGCGCCAGCACCCGGTGGAAGACGTCGAAGACGACCGCTGGGCGGGCATTGCCGATATGAGCAAAGTTGTAGACCGTCGGCCCGCAGACATACATCGTCACCCGCTTCGGATCGGCGGGCTCGAAGACCTCTTTCTTGCGGGTCAGCGTGTTGTGGATCTGGATCGCCATGTCGGCGCCCGTTCTAGCGGCGGGTTCGCCGCCTGTCCATGCCGAGAAACTTTGGTCCGAGAAACCATGGCCGCTGTCCGGCCACTCCTATTGCGCACCCAAATCGCCCCGCCACCAACGAACAAGCATGCATCAGCGGGCGCAGCTCCCCGCGCTGGACAGGCATTTTGACCTGTCGGTCCAAAACACCATCCCGTTGGGGGTGCGGCATTTGATCCATCTTCTTCGAACCCGATTGCAGCTGACGAATGTGGCAGACGCGCTCGTTGTGCGGTTCCGTCGGGCGCCGGTGGTTTTCACGCAGCGGCCACCCTCGGACCCGCAGGTCCTGCTGCTCGTCCAGTAGAAGACGCCGGTGGAGGATCGACACTTGAGCCAAGCGGAGCGAATGCCCGCGCAGCTGACAAGCGTTTCCCTGCGCGCGACCGCTTGTCGCGCACGCTCCGCTGCCCGGCGACGCTCGGCCGCTTTGCGGAGCGCGGCTGCCCGACGCTGGGCCGCGCGTTGCGTTGCTCTCTCTCGGGCCGCCCGTTTCAGCCGCGCTTCCTCTTCTTTGCGGCGATTGAGCTCTGTTTGCGCTCGCTGTTGCGCCCGCACCGCAACCTCTCGTGCCGCTTCGCTGTCCTGGTACATGGTCAGGCCCCAATAGGCGCCGGCCCCGAGCACCCCAACCACGACCGTAACCAAGGCAATCATCGGACTCGATAACCCGCCATCTTTTGCCGGCCGGTCCATCGGAGCCGCCTTCGCCGCCGCTTGCACAATGACGGTCTCGGAGTGAGGAGGCGGAGCGGCTGCCTCGTGTCGCGGCTGATCCAGGGTCGGCGCTTCGTCATGCGACAGCGCCGCTGCTCCGATCAACGCCCGAAAAGCCGAAATCGATTGCGGCCGGTCTGCACTGCTCGAGGCGAGCGCCGCGTCGATCGCCTCGAGCAGGGTGGCACTGTACTTGCCCGATGCGATGTCGCGGGCCGGTACCAAGTCGTCATCTTGCATGCGATCCATCGCGTCGGTCGGGGCGGTGCCGGCAACCGCCCGATAGAGCGTGGCGCCGATCGCATAAATGTCGGTCCACGGACCCTGACGCACTTTGCTCGAATATTGCTCAATCGGCGCGTACCCGCCACTAACGATCGCCGTCAGGCTCATGCTCTTTTCGCCCAGGGCCAAGCGGGCCGCCCCAAAATCGAGCAACACCGGCGATCCGTCTTCGCGGATATAGATGTTGGCCGGCTTGATGTCTCGGTGCAGGAACCCCGCTGCATGAACCCTCGCCAGCCCGGCGAGGATCGGGTCGAGCACCTCGCGGATCTCGCTCTCCGGCAAGGTACCGTCACGCTTCAGGATGGCGTCGAGGCTATCACCCTCGACATATTGCATCACCAGATAGGCTGTGTTGTTCGCCGAGAAATACCGGAAGACCCGCACGATATTGGGGTGGTCGAACTGGACCAACGTCTCTGCTTCACCGCGGAACCGGTCGAGGCCGTATTCGTAGGTGTCGGTGTCGCCGTCGCTGATCGGCCGAACCGACGCGGTGGCACCGCTGCGCATGGCAACCCCGGCGGGCAGATATTCCTTGATCGCGACCGTACGTTTGATCTCGATTTCGCGTGCCCGGTAGGTGATGCCGAATCCGCCCGAGCCCAGCACCGATTCGATATGATAGCCATCCAACTCATACCCGACCGGCAACGCCTGCCCGTGGTCACTGCTCATCCGTCAACCCGCCGCGGCTCATCCGAGACCATCAGGCTACCCGGTGGCCGGCGCCGCAACAACGAATTGCCCATGAGTGCGATCACCTAGGCGGTCAACGTTTGACCGGCCGGACTGCGGGCATAAGCCCGTCACTTGATTTCCACGAGCATGCGAGTGACGAAAAGCTGCATCCGCCGCATGACCCGGTGGGTCGACCAGAATTTTCGGTCGCCCAGAACGCTTTGCATCTGGCCGCGCGACAGCTTTTTCTTCGCTCCAAAGTCCACGACCAAGTTCTTCGAAAGACGGCCGCGATTCCAGCCCGCGCTGCGTCCGGCATAATCCCAGCCGAACCCATAGAGTTGGAATTTGCGGCCGTTCAGCTTGGCGATCCGCGCCGCGGTCGTGCCGATGCGGATGCCGTTCTTGGTCCGCCACGGTGAACCCGCTCGCCGGATGTCCACCAATTCGACCGTCTTGGTGCCCTCCTTGAAGCGGATCAGGAGTTCGGCCTTACGTCCTTTGAACAGCATGAGGCCGGGAACCGTATGGCCCTCCCCGACCGGGACCTTGACGGCGCGGACGTTCTTGGCCCCATAGACCCTCGAAAGCTGCACCTGGGTGGAGGATTTGGTGATCGCGCCGACCCGCACGCCCGGAACGACAATGCGGTCGCGCGCGTCGGCGGCCATCGCTTCATCGGCCCGAGATATCGCCGCGCTGACCGCCAGCACCAACGACAATATGGTCGGAATGTAGCTAGTCCTCATGCGCGCGGCTTCCGTTTCAATGGTCTCAATCTCAATTCTTATGACCAACCTATCGCGCGATGGGCGCTCCCATCGGCAAGGATCCCGGAGGCGGCACGAACAGGGCGGCGTCCTGGGGCCCGCGCTTGATGTTTTTCAGTTCCATCGTCACCTCGGACTTGCGCCCCCTCATCGTGGCATGGCCATCCATTTTCACCACGATGCCATCCTTGGTCTGCCATAGCGTCATGGCCCCGCTGGGGTAGCTGACCTTGAGCTTGCGCGTCGCCTCGCCTCCGACCATCTCGTCTCCGGCCGCCTGAACCCTAAGGTCCTTGCGCGCAACACCCGGCGGCATGTAGGCCGCCAACGCCTGCCCCGCCATCGGCAGCTCGCGGTAGCGCTTCTGACCGGACCGGTAGATCAGCATCTTTGAGCTTTTCAGGTCGAGTATGGAGATCGTGCGGCTCTTGCCCAGAATGAGCTCGGTTCGGGTGCTGCCGGGCCGATGATTGACGCGGCCTTTGACCGTCACCTTACCGTTGCTCATCACGATATCGGCGGCATAGGGAACCTTGGCGTTGACGATGCTCGCATAAGCATCGTCCTTGGCCGCGGCCGGGCCCGTGGCCGGCATGAGCAGCATGACAAACGCCATTGCAAAGGCCGGAATAATGGCCGGAGCAACAGCAGTCGCGGTGGGAATGGCCGTCAGGCGCACGCTCCGGTCCTCCTGGACGCCGCACCTGGTCACGGGTGCGCGATATTCGTCGCTAGCATAGCGCGCCCGGAGCGATCCCGCGAGGGCTGGCCGGCTGGAAATCGAAACCGGCGAAACTTGAACGTCCGCACGACGCGGTCTATATCGCCCAATACCGGCCGGCGGGCCTCCACGAAAGCCAGTTGTCATGTCCAGCAAGCCAGAAACCCTATTCGCAGAGCGGCGAAGCATCGAGCAGGTCGAGGAAAGCACCGATCTCGCACCCAAATTCGATCAAGACGGGCTAATCCCGGTGGTGACCACCGATGCGACGAGCGGCGAGGTGTTGATGCATGGCTATATGAATGCGCAAGCCTTCGCCCGCACCATCGAAACCGGCGAGGCCCACTACTGGAGCCGCAGCCGCCAGACGCTGTGGCACAAAGGCGCGACCAGCGGGCTGGTTCAACGGCTGGTCGAACTGCGCATCGACGACGATCAGGATGCCGTCTGGCTGCGGGTCGATGTGCAGGGCGGCGCCTCTTGCCATGTCGGCTATCGCTCGTGCTTCTACCGTTCGGTGCCCTTCGGCAAGGATAATGCGGGCGGCGTAGTCAGCCTCACTTTCGAGGAAACCGAAAAGGTCTTCGACCCGCAGGAGGTCTACGGCGACGCGCCCAACCCGACCAAGCTCTGAGGCGCGCGCGGCTGCCTCGCCCGCGATGGAAAACCGCTACTGTTTCATGCGCCGCAACGAGCCTGTCACATGGCGCACGCGCTGGCCGTTGCGGACGCTGAAAAATTCAAGCCACAACCCGTCGCGCGACAAGGTCCGCTTGTATGTCGCCGTCACCAGCCCGCCGCCGTCGCTGGCCGCCACGACATAGACGTAAAGCGACTTGCCTTCGAGCCGGGCCCAGATCATCAGCTTGCCTTGCAGCGGCTCGCCTGAGCCGGCGGCACGCCACAGGCCGGGCCGCCCGGCCGGATCGAACGTCACGGTCGTAGTGCGTTGCTTGCGTTTTTTGTTCTTGAGCCAGCGGTATCGGAACACGGTCGTCCAGGTCAACTCGAAGCCGCCATCCGTCGAAGTCTTGATGGTGACGTCGAGATCACGGTCGCGCACCGAGTTGTAGCGTGCAGGCTGTTTGACACGCGTGATCGCCGAGCCCACATACCGGCCGGCAAAATCCTTGATCGTCTCCGCCGAAACCGCGCCGGCCGCAAGCGTGAGACCGGCTGCCATTATCATTATCCGACGCAACCTTTTCATCTCATTTCCCCTTTTCTGCCAGAACCGCGTTGTTTTTCTTACGGTGTCGCGCCAGCGCGCGCTAACCCGATCATAACCGATCGCGGGTGGAACATACTGCCGGTCAATCCGGCGCCGACGACCGCGTAGCGACGCCGGCCTCCGCCAGGTAGTCCGCCAACCGCCCCAGCAACTCTGCCCACATCGTTTCATGGCGTTCGGCGACGAGCGCACCCGGCAGGCGTTCGTGGACCAGTTCGAGCCTGGTTTGCGAAGCGTCTGCGCCGAGCCCGACCAGCGTCAGCGTGACGATGCTTGGCCGATCGAAAGTGACCGGCGAAGTCCAGGAAAAGCGCAATCTGCGGGGCGCCTCGACCTCCAGATACTTCCCTGCGATGGTCCAGCGGCCGTGCCGTCCGGCGAGTTCGATCTTGAACCAGTTGCCCGTCTCGAAATCGATCTGGACCGCGACGACTTCGGTTTCGAACGGCTGCATCCAGCACATCAGCGCCTCGGCGGTCGTGAAGGCGGCAAACACTGGGCCTGGCGGCGCCGGCAGGTCGCGCTCCAGGATCAGTGTCTCGACCGCCCGTGGGCGACGCTTGCGAAAACCGCGCAACACCCTCGCCACCTCCCGTTCGGATCTGGCATCGCTCCGGCGATCATAGCGCGTCCCACGGCATCGATACATCGGGCAAGGCGCCGGCCGCGCTCGATTTTGTGATCGCCGGACGGGTTTCTCCGAGCGTATTCCGGGCCTACGATGGCGCGATAACCTGCTCAACTTGTTCGGCCGGCCCATGCAAGTCGCGTCCAAATCAAATCATGCCCGTCACCACACCGGGGCTACTTCAAGGGCGGCCGATTCGTGGAGCATCACGAACACTCCGACCGTGCTGATCCAGGAGGGCGGCTACAATGTCGAGGACCTTGGAAAGAACGTCGCGGCGTTTCTGCAGAATTTCGAGCGCGCCCGCAGCGCCGACACCTAGACCGAACGCCAGTGTGCCCCGCGGTGAGATCGGCAAAAACGTGGTGGGCAAAGCGGCCCGCATCGTGCTTGTCCTGCCCCTGATTGCCATCCTCGCGGCCTGCGCTGGCGAGAACCGTGCCGTGACGGCCGGCCCGCAGGCCGATCGCCTGCCGGCAGGCACCAGCGCAGCAGAGGTCCGGCGGTTCTGCACGGCCCGCTACGACCACGAGGCCTCAAATTTCATGGATCCCAACGCCTCCGGATGGGGCGGCATCAGCGACGCTCAGCTGCTGGTGGAGTTCCGCCACTGCATGGAGCGCCACGGCGTCCGACCATGACGCCGGCAGCGATCAGATCCGGAAACGTATTGGCCACCGCCGGCATATTGCTCGCGGTGTTGGCGGGTTGTGCAGGCGAGCCCGGCGGGACCGCGGCGAGCGGCGCTGCCGGTGCCCGTGCCGGCGCCGGTTCCGAGGGGGGCGTACAGGCGCGAAGTCAGGCGCGCACTTTGCCGCCCGGTGCCAGCGAGGCCCGCATCAGGCGTTTTTGCACAATTGAAGCGCGCCGCCAGGCCGAAAGCATTCCCGCCATACAATCCGGAAAAACCAGCTACACCGGTGGCAAGGACCACGATTTCGGCGGCTGCCTGAAGCGCAATGGTCTTTAGTCTGTCGCCGCGCCGCACTCCTTTGGTCGCTCGATCTGACGCGATCGAGACCGCTTTTCGAACCTTCCACTCGGAGCGGATTGCCCTGCCGTCTCTCCTGGCTTAGGGTTTCGTCCTCTCCCAACCGCTTCGGGCATAGCCGTGGCAAAAGACCAGCTCAATGCGTTGCCAGCCGGCTATCAGCTTGATGACTTCACCATCGAGTCGATCTTGGGCGCTGGCGGGTTTGGCATCACCTATCTGGCGCATGAGCGCACCCTCGACCGCAAGGTGGCGATCAAGGAATACCTGCCCCGCATCGCCGTGCGCGGCGAGGACCGCAGCTCGGTGCACCCGATCAGCGGCAGCGACATGGAGGATTTTGAGTACGGGCTCAAGCGCTTCAAGGACGAGGCGCAGACGCTGGTCGGATTTCGTCACCCCAACATCGTCACCGTCTTCCGTTATCTGCAGGCCAACGGCACCGCCTATATCGTCATGGAGTATGTCAAAGGCAAAAGCCTGGAAGAGCTGCTGCAAAAGGGAAGCACGCTCGACGAAAACGAAGCGCGCGAGGTCTTGTTCCCGCTGCTGGACGGCATGGAGGCGGTGCATAAGACCGGCTTCCTGCATCGCGACATCAAGCCCGGCAATATCTTCGTGCAGGAGAACGGTGTCCCGATCCTGCTCGATTTCGGCGCCGCCCGTCATGCTCTGGGCGCCCACAGTCAGTCCTTTACCGGTATCGTCACCCCCGGCTACGCACCGTTCGAGCAATATGCCACACGCGGAAATCAAGGCGCATGGACGGATATCTATGGATTCGGCGCGACGCTCTACCGCGCGATTACTGGCCACAAGCCGCCGGAAGCGACCGACCGTATCGAGTCGGACGATTACGTGCCGGCCGCCCAGGCGGCAGCGCCTGGTTTCAGTCCCGGATTTCTGGCCGCCATCGATGCCGCACTGATCATGCGCGCCGCCGACCGGCCGCAATCGGTCGCAGACTGGCGCGCCATGTTCATGGGCCAGCTCAGTCCGGCCCCGCAAGCGGAAGCCGTGCAACACACGCTGGCCGCCGGTCAGCAGCCAGTGCCGCAACCGACCGCACCGCCGTCCCAGCCGCACTCCGGGCCCGGCCAGGTTCCGCCTGCGGCGCGCCGGGCGGGCCATTCGGGCCGGGCAGCGCTGATAATAGTCGCCATCGTACTCGGAGTCGGGGCACTGGCGGGTGGTGGATATTGGGGCTGGACGGCCTATGAGGCATCGGAAAAGACCCGGTTGGCGCTGGAGGCGGCCAAACGCGAAGCGGAGTTGGCACGGCAGCGTGCCGAGGAGGCCAGCCGGCAGGCCGAGGCCGAGGCCAAGCGGCGCGCCGAAGAGGAACGGCGGCGCCGCGCCGAGACGGCGCGGCGCAGGGCCGAAGAAGAGCGGCGGCGACGCGGTGAGACAGCCCGGCGCCAGGCTGAAGAAGCGCGGCGGCA
>Ga0315336_1000358_pt1 | contig 140595 bp, 144 predicted proteins | sample ASW5metaG_FD_204512 | JGI IMG/M metagenome (GOLD analysis project Ga0315336, IMG submission 204512) | Ammonia-oxidizing marine archaeal communities from Monterey Bay, California, United States - ASW #5 | ecosystem: Environmental > Aquatic > Marine > Intertidal zone | place: USA: California... | reverse complement strand
ACCGGAAAGAGCTTGCTGTGGAACGAGCGGCAAAAAAAGAGGCGGTCGAAACGCTGAACGGGGTCTTCAAGACCACGGGCGTTGCGGTCGTTGCTCATTATTCCGGCCTGACCGTTGCCCAGATGTCGATTCTGCGGACGCAGATGAAGCAGGCTGGCGCCTCGGTAAAGGTCTCGAAGAACCGTCTCGCCAAAATTGCTCTTGAAGGCACGGATGTTGTTTCCATCGGCTCCCTGTTGAAGGGACCGACCGTGATCGCCACTTCGGACGATCCGGTAGCAGCACCGAAAGTTGCCGTCGAATTCGCCAAGATGAACGAAAAGTTCGTCATCCTTGGCGGCGCGATGGGAACGACTGTCCTGAATACCGACGCTGTGAAGGCTCTCGCCTCGCTGCCGTCGCTTGATGAACTGCGCGCGAAGATCGTCGGCCTCCTTGTGGCGCCTGCGACCAAGATCGCTCAGCTCTCCACCGCGCCTGCTGCGAAGCTGGCTCGCGTGGTTCAGGCCTATGCCTCGAAGAGTGAAGCGGCGTGACGCCATTCTCCATCTCAACTGGTTCGAACTGATACGCTGAAGGAAAAATACAATGGCTGATTTGCAAAAGATCGTAGACGACCTCTCGAGCCTCACGGTTCTCGAGGCTGCTGAACTGGCGAAGCTTCTCGAAGAGAAGTGGGGCGTTTCGGCTGCCGCCGCTGTTGCGGTTGCTGCTGCTCCAGGCGCTGGCGGTGCTGCCGCCGCTGAAGAGAAGACCGAGTTTTCGGTGGTTCTCGCTTCGGCTGGCGACAAGAAGATCGAAGTCATCAAGGAAGTCCGCGCCATCACCGGCCTGGGCCTCAAGGAAGCCAAGGACCTCGTCGAAAGCGCGCCGAAGCCTGTCAAGGACGGCGTTGCCAAGGACGAAGCCGAGAAGATCAAGGCTCAGCTCGAGAAGGCTGGCGCCAAGGTCGAACTCAAGTAAGTCGATACGTTTCCCGGCCGGGCCTTCGGGACCGGCCGGACACGTTAATGTGTGACGGTTCGATGATTGAACCCCTCGAATCGCCGCGATGACCGCCTAAATAGGCGGAGGCACGAAAGGACGGATCGCCCTTTGAAACCCGGAACGATTTCAAGGCGGGACGTTGGGAGACGGAATATTTCGGGCTTTAACAAGCCGTAGGTTTTGTTTGACGGGCAGGGCGCCACCAGCGCCCCGCGCGTCATTTTGCGTCTTGAGATTCGGATCGGGAAGTCCCGCCGCCAGAAGCTCGGATGCCGCGAGGCCCGGACGGTTTGTTTGGGCAATTTGAAATTCAACCCGGGGGCGGTGCCCATCGCACTCCGGAAGATGCCGCCAGCGGACCCATGTTGGGAAGGTTTGGGCGGCGAAATGAGAGGCCACGATGGCGCAGTCGCAGCAAACTTTTACCGGTCGCAAACGCGTTCGTAAGTTTTTCGGACACATCAAGGAAGTTGCCGAGATGCCGAACCTCATCGAGGTTCAGAAGGCGTCGTACGACCAGTTCCTGATGGTCGATGAACCCACCGGCGGGCGACTGGACGAAGGCTTGCAGGCCGTGTTCCGCTCGGTGTTCCCGATCAACGATTTCTCGGGCACCTCGCAGCTTGAGTTCGTCCGCTACGAATTCGAACAACCGAAGTACGACGTCGACGAGTGCCGCCAGCGCGGCATGACGTTCGCGGCACCTCTGAAGGTGACGCTGCGCCTTATCGTGTTCGATATTGACGAAGAAACCGGCGCCAAGTCCGTCAAGGACATCAAGGAGCAGGACGTCTACATGGGCGACATTCCGCTCATGACGATGAACGGCACCTTCGTGGTCAACGGCACCGAGCGCGTCATCGTCTCGCAGATGCACCGTTCGCCGGGCGTGTTCTTCGATCACGACAAGGGCAAGACTCATTCGTCAGGCAAGCTGCTGTTTGCCGCGCGCGTGATTCCGTATCGCGGTTCGTGGCTCGACATCGAGTTCGACGCCAAGGACATCGTGTTCGCGCGTATCGACCGCCGCCGCAAGATTCCGGTGACGTCGCTGATGTTCGCCCTCGGACTCGACGGCGAAGAAATCCTGTCCACGTTCTACAAGAAGATTCAGTACAAGCGGATCAAGGAGGGCTGGCGCGTTCCGTTCGTCGCCGACCGTTTCCGCGGCTACTCGACCATCAATGACCTGATCGACGCCGACAGCGGCAAGGTCGTGCTCGAAGCCGGCAAGAAGCTGACCGTGCGCACGGCGCGTCAGCTTCAGGAAAAGGGCCTCAAGGCGCTGCGCCTGTCCGACGACGAACTCATCACCAACTATCTCGCGGAAGATCTCGTCAACCCGAAGACCGGCGAAATCCACGCCGAGGCCGGCGAGGAAATCACCGAGAAGCTGCTGAAGGCGCTGAACGAGCAGGGCTACAAGGAACTGCCCATTCTCGACATCGACCACGTCAACATCGGTCCCTACATCCGCAACACGCTGAACGCCGACAAGAACATGACGCGTGAAGACGCGCTGTTCGACATCTATCGCGTGATGCGTCCGGGTGAGCCGCCGACGATCGACTCGGCGCAGGCCATGTTCCAGTCGCTGTTCTTCGACTCGGAGCGCTACGACCTCTCGGCCGTCGGCCGCGTGAAGATGAACATGCGTCTCGAACTCGACGCGCCGGACACCATGCGCACGCTGCGTAAGGAAGACATCCTGGCCGTCATCAAGACGCTGGTCGACCTGCGCGACGGCAAGGGCGAAATCGACGACATCGACCATCTCGGCAACCGCCGCGTGCGTTCGGTCGGCGAGTTGATGGAGAACCAGTACCGCATCGGTCTGCTGCGCATGGAGCGCGCGATCAAGGAGCGCATGTCGTCGGTCGATATCGACACCGTCATGCCGCAGGACCTGATCAACGCCAAGCCTGCAGCCGCTGCCGTGCGCGAGTTCTTCGGTTCGTCGCAGCTGTCGCAGTTCATGGACCAGACCAATCCGCTGTCGGAAATCACCCACAAGCGCCGTCTCTCGGCGCTTGGACCGGGCGGTCTGACGCGCGAACGCGCGGGCTTCGAAGTCCGCGACGTGCATCCGACGCATTACGGCCGTATCTGCCCGATTGAGACGCCGGAAGGCCCGAACATCGGTCTGATCAACTCGCTCGCGACCTTCGCGCGCGTGAACAAGTATGGCTTCGTTGAAACGCCCTACCGCAGGGTGAAGGACGGACGCGTGACCGACGACGTGGTCTACCTCTCCGCGATGGAAGAGGGCCGCTACCGCGTCGCTCAGGCGAATGTGCCGCTCGATAACAAGGGTCGCTTCACCGACGATCTGGTGATCTGCCGCCACGCCGGCGAAGTTCTGCAGATCACGCCGGACAAGGTCGACTACATGGACGTGTCGCCGAAGCAGCTCGTTTCGGTTGCCGCGGCGCTGATCCCGTTCCTCGAGAACGACGACGCCAACCGCGCGCTGATGGGCTCGAACATGCAGCGTCAGGCCGTGCCTCTGGTGCGCGCCGAAGCTCCGTTCGTCGGCACCGGCATGGAAGGCGTCGTGGCGCGCGACTCGGGCGCTGCGATCGCGGCTCGCCGCACCGGCGTGATCGACCAGATCGACGCGACGCGTATCGTTATCCGCGCGACGGAAGATCTCGATCCGACCAAGTCGGGCGTCGATATCTACCGCCTGATGAAGTACCAGCGCTCGAACCAGTCGACCTGCATCAACCAGCGTCCGCTGGTGAAAGTGGGCGATCAGATCAAGAAGGGCGACATCATCGCTGACGGTCCCTCGACCGATCTCGGCGAACTCGCGCTCGGCCGCAACGTGCTCGTCGCGTTCATGCCGTGGAATGGCTACAACTTTGAAGATTCGATCCTGCTCTCCGAGCGGATCGTGAAGGATGACGTCTTCACCTCGATCCACATCGAGGAATTCGAAGTCATGGCCCGCGACACCAAGCTCGGCCCTGAGGAAATCACTCGCGACATTCCGAACGTTTCGGAAGAAGCGCTGAAGAACCTCGACGAAGCCGGTATCGTGTACATCGGCGCTGAAGTCCGCGCCGGCGACATCCTGTGCGGCAAGATCACCCCGAAGGGCGAAAGCCCGATGACGCCGGAAGAAAAGCTCCTGCGCGCCATCTTCGGTGAGAAGGCGTCCGACGTTCGCGATACCTCGCTGCGCGTGCCTCCGGGCGTGCAGGGCACCATCGTGGAAGTCCGCGTGTTCAACCGTCACGGCGTCGACAAGGACGAGCGCGCCCTGGCGATCGAGCGGGAAGAAATCGAGCGTCTCGCCAAGGATCGCGACGACGAACAGGCCATTCTCGATCGTAACGTCTACGGCCGTCTCAGTGACCTGCTTGAAAACCGTCAGGGCATTGCCGGTCCGAAGGGCTTCAAGAAGGACACCAAGATCACCCGTGCGGTGCTCGAGGAGTATCCGAAGTCGCAGTGGTGGCAGTTCGCCTCGCCAAACGACAAGCTGATGGCTGAAATCGAAGCCATGCGGAAGCAGTACGACGAATCGAAGAAGGGTCTTGAACAGCGCTTCCTCGACAAGGTCGAAAAGCTGCAGCGTGGCGACGAGTTGCCTCCGGGCGTGATGAAGATGGTCAAGGTCTTCGTCGCGGTGAAGCGCAAGATCCAGCCGGGCGACAAGATGGCCGGACGTCACGGCAACAAGGGCGTGGTGTCGAGGATCGTGCCGATCGAAGACATGCCGTTCCTTGAAGACGGTACGCATGCGGACATCGTGCTCAATCCGCTCGGCGTGCCTTCGCGCATGAACGTTGGTCAGATTCTTGAAACGCATCTTGGCTGGGCCTGCGCTGGCCTCGGCAAGCGGATCGGGCAGGCGGTCGATTCCTACTACGGTCACGGCAAGTCGGACATCAAGCCGCTCAAGGAGACCCTGAAGAAGGTCTACGGCGACGACGATGTCATCAAGACGCTGAACGACACGGAGTTGATGGAGCTTGGCCGCAACCTGCGTGCCGGCGTTCCGATTGCGACGCCGGTGTTCGACGGCGCCAAGGAGAAGGACATCGAAGACATGCTCGAACTCGCGGGACTGAACAAGTCCGGCCAGTCGACGGTCTACGACGGACGAACCGGCGATCAGTTCGATCGTAACGTGACGGTGGGCTACATCTATATGCTCAAGCTGCACCATCTCGTGGACGACAAGATCCACGCGCGTTCGATCGGTCCTTACTCGCTCGTCACCCAGCAGCCGCTGGGCGGCAAGGCGCAGTTCGGCGGACAGCGTTTCGGCGAAATGGAAGTGTGGGCGCTCGAGGCTTACGGCGCGGCGTACACGCTCCAGGAAATGCTGACCGTGAAGTCGGACGACGTGGCGGGCCGCACCAAGGTGTACGAAGCCATCGTGCGCGGCGACGACACGTTCGAAGCCGGTATTCCGGAATCGTTCAACGTGCTGGTCAAGGAAATGCGCTCGCTCGGCCTCAACGTCGACCTGCACAATTCCAAGATCGCGCCGTCGGCGACATCCGAGGCGGCCGAGTAATCAAGATTTCATGCCCGGCTTTATGCCGGGCATTCGCGCCTTGCTGAACGTCAGGCAGGGCGCGGGACTGATACGAATTTCGAATTTGCTGCCGGTGACGATCGGCACGCGAGGAGAACACGATGAACCAAGAAATTATGAATCTCTTCAATCCGACGACTCCGGCCCAGGTCTTCGACCAGATCCGGATTTCGATCGCTTCGCCTGAGAAGATTCTGTCGTGGTCCTACGGCGAGATCAAGAAGCCGGAAACCATCAATTACCGCACGTTCAAGCCGGAGCGTGACGGTCTGTTCTGCGCGCGCATCTTCGGGCCGATCAAGGACTACGAATGTCTTTGCGGCAAGTACAAGCGCATGAAGTACAAGGGCATCATCTGCGAGAAGTGCTCGGTCGAAGTCACGCTGTCGCGCGTCCGGCGCGAGCGCATGGGCCATATCGAACTGGCAGCGCCCGTCGCGCACATCTGGTTCCTGAAGTCACTGCCTTCGCGCATCGGCCAGTTGCTCGATATGACGCTGAAAGATCTCGAGCGCATTCTTTACTTCGAATACTACGTCGTTCTGGAGCCGGGTCTCACCGCGCTCAAGGACCGTCAGCTGCTGTCCGAAGAAGAGTATCTCCGGGCGCAGGACGAGTACGGTCAGGACAGCTTCACCGCCATGATCGGCGCGGAAGCGATCCGCGAATTGCTGAAGGGCCTCGAACTTGAAAAGCTCGACGTCCAGCTTCGTGCCGACATGGCCGAGACCGAGTCCGACATCAAGCACAAGAAGCTCGCCAAGCGCCTGAAGATCGTCGAAGCGTTCCGCCACTCCGGCAACAAGCCGGAATGGATGATCATGACCGTGGTGCCGGTGATTCCGCCGGATCTGCGTCCGCTCGTGCCGCTCGACGGCGGCCGCTTTGCGACCTCAGACCTGAACGATCTGTACCGCCGCGTCATCAACCGCAACAACCGCTTGAAGCGGCTGATGGAGCTGCGCGCGCCGGACATCATCATCCGCAACGAAAAGCGCATGTTGCAGGAGGCCGTCGACGCACTGTTCGACAACGGCCGCCGCGGCCGCGTTATCACCGGCGCCAACAAGCGTCCGCTGAAGTCGCTCGCCGACATGCTCAAGGGCAAGCAGGGCCGGTTCCGTCAGAACCTGCTCGGCAAGCGCGTCGATTACTCCGGCCGTTCGGTCATCGTGGTCGGTCCGGAACTGCGGCTGCATCAGTGCGGTCTGCCGAAGAAGATGGCGCTCGAACTGTTCAAGCCGTTCATCTACTCGCGGCTCGACGCCAAGGGTCTGTCCACCACCGTGAAGCAGGCGAAGAAACTCGTTGAAAAAGAGCGTCCCGAGGTTTGGGATATTCTCGACGAGGTCATCCGCGAGCATCCGGTGCTGCTGAACCGCGCGCCGACCCTGCATCGTCTCGGCATTCAGGCATTCGAGCCTGTGCTGATCGAAGGCAAGGCGATCCAGCTTCATCCGCTGGTCTGCGCGGCGTTCAACGCCGACTTCGACGGCGACCAGATGGCCGTGCACGTTCCGCTGTCGCTCGAAGCGCAGCTGGAAGCGCGCGTCCTGATGATGTCGACCAACAACATCCTGCATCCCGCGAACGGTCAGCCGATCATCGTGCCGTCGCAGGATATCGTGCTGGGTCTCTACTATCTCTCGATCCTGCGCGAAGGCCTGCAGGGCGAAGGCAAGGTCTACCGCGACATGGCGGAGATCGAGCATGCGCTGTTCTCGAAGGTCATCCACCTGCACACCAAGATCAAGTACCGGTGGACCGGGATCGACGAGGAAGGCAAGACGATCTCGAAGATCTACGACACCACCGCCGGCCGCGTCATGCTCGGGCAGGTTCTGCCGAAGCACGGCAAGGTGCCGTTCGACACCATCAACAAGCTGATGACGAAGCGCGAAATCTCCGGCGTGATCGATCAGGTGTACCGTCACTGCGGTCAGAAGGAGACGGTGATCTTCTGCGACCGCATCATGGCGCTCGGCTTCTACAACGCCTTCAAGGCGGGCATTTCGTTCGGCAAGGACGACATGGTCGTTCCGCACGGCAAGTGGAAGATCGTCGATGACACCCGCACGATGGCGAAGGACTTCGAGCAGCAGTACAACGACGGCCTGATCACGCAGGGCGAGAAGTACAACAAGGTGGTCGATGCCTGGGCGAAAGCCTCGGAGAAGATCGCCGAGCAGATGATGAAGGAAATTTCGTCCGTCAAGAAGAACTCGAAGGGCGAAGATTCCCAGATCAACTCGATCTACATGATGGCTCACTCGGGCGCGCGCGGTTCGCCGGCCCAGATGCGTCAGCTTGCCGGCATGCGCGGCCTGATGGCCAAGCCGGACGGCTCGATCATCGAAACGCCGATCGTGTCGAACTTCAAGGAAGGCCTCACGGTTATGGAGTACTTCAACTCCACCCACGGTGCCCGTAAGGGTCTCGCGGATACGGCGTTGAAGACTGCGAACTCGGGCTATCTCACCCGCCGTCTGGTGGACGTGGCGCAGGACTGCATCATTACGCAGGACGATTGCGGCACCAAGCTCGGCATCAAGATGCGCGCCATCATCGACGCGGGCACGGTCGTCGCCTCGCTGGCGTCGCGTATTCTCGGCCGCACCGCGGGCGAGGATCTGCGTGATGCCGCCACCAACAGGGTGGTGGTCAAGCGTGGCACGCTGATGGAGGAGACGCACGTCGACGCCATCCAGCAGGCCGGCATCCAGGAAGTGAAGATTCGCTCGGCGCTGACCTGCGAACTGGTCAACGGCATCTGCGGCAAGTGCTACGGGCGCGATCTTGCCCGCGGTACACCCGTCAACCACGGCGAGGCTGTCGGCGTTATCGCCGCGCAGTCGATCGGCGAGCCGGGCACGCAGCTCACCATGCGCACGTTCCACATCGGCGGTGCGGCGCAGATCAACGAGCAGTCGTTCATCGAGTCGAACTTCGACGGCAAGATCGTCATCAAGAACAAGGCGATCGCGACCAACAGCGAAGGCTTCAATGCTGCGATGGTTCGCAACATGGTCGTCGCGGTTGTCGATGCTGACGGCACCGAGCGTGCGACGCATCGCATTCAGTACGGCGCGCGTATGCGCGTCGATGAAGGCGATATGATCAAGCGCGGCCAGCGCATCGCGGAGTGGGACCCGTATTCACGTCCCATTCTCACCGAAGTCGAAGGCACGATCGGATTCGAGGATCTGGTCGAAGGCCAGTCGATCTCGGAAACGCTCGACGAATCCACGGGTATCGCAAAGCGCGTGGTTATCGACTGGCGCACGACCGGTCGTGGCGCGGATCTGCGTCCCGCCATCGTGGTCAAGGGCAAGGACGGCAAGGTGCTGAAGCTCGCGCGTGGCGGTGACGCCCGCTACATGCTTTCGGTCGATGCCATTCTGTCGGTGGACGTCGGCGCCAAGGTCAAGGCCGGCGACATTCTTGCGCGCGTTTCCACGGAAAGCGCCAAGACCCGCGACATCACCGGTGGTCTGCCGCGCGTCGCGGAACTGTTCGAAGCCCGCAAGCCGAAGGATGCCGCGATCATCGCGGAAATCGCCGGTACGATCCGCTTCGGCCGCGACTACAAGAACAAGCGCCGCATTTCGATCGAGCCTGTCGACAAGAACGAGGAGACTCGCGAGTACCTCATTCCGAAGGGCAAGCATATCCATCTGCAGGACGGCGACATCGTCGAAAAGGGCGATTTCATCGTCGAAGGCAATCCGGCGCCGCACGACATTCTGGCGATCAAGGGCATCGAGGAACTCGCTGCCTATCTGGTCAATGAAATCCAGGAAGTTTACCGGCTTCAGGGCGTGCTCATCAACGACAAGCACATCGAAGTGATTGTCCGTCAGATGCTGCAGAAGATTGAAGTCACCGATCAGGGTGAGACCGACATGATCTCGGGCGAGCAGATCGACAAGATCGAGTTCGACCAGATCAACGCCAAGGCGAAGGACGAGGGCAAGAAGCTCGCGACCGGAAACCCGGTGCTGCTCGGCATCACCAAGGCGAGCCTGCAGACGCGGTCGTTCTTCTCGGCGGCGTCGTTCCAGGAGACCACGCGCGTGCTCACCGAAGCTGCCGTCAATGGCAAGGTGGACCCGCTCGAAGGCCTCAAGGAAAACGTCATCGTCGGCCGCCTGATCCCGGCCGGTACTGGCGCCTCGATGGCGAAGATTCGCGAAGTCGCAACCAAGCGCGACAAGCTGATCCTCGACGAGCGCGAGAAGCAGGCGGCGGCGATCACGCCGGCTGCTCCGGAACCGGAACCGCTGGCTTTGCCGCCTGCGGAATAGGTCCTGCACTGGAACAGATGACATATGTCATATGATCAAAAGGCCGCCCTCCGGGGCGGCCTTTTTGCTAAGGTAGCGGACTTTTCAGGGTTCCCGCGTGTTTACGCGTATGTGATCTGGTTCACATAACGGGACGGAACTCGGTGCTATTTTTAAAGTTCTTGATTTGACGCTTTCTGCCATTGCGAGGCCTTTTGCAGCAGCATGACCGCCTGATTGCGGCGATTGAAGCGATCTATGCCGCTGCGGCCGAACCATCGCGTTGGCCTTCAGCCCTTGAGATCGTGACAACGTGCTTCGACGATGTCGGAGCGATCCTGATTTACGGGAGGGATGACGGCAGCTTCGGCGTCATCGAGTCGCCATCACTCAAGGAAGTGAGCGCGGATTACGCCGCGGGCTGGAGCGATCGCGATCTTCGCGCGATCCGTGCGCGCGAACGGGGCTATTTCTTCAAACGTGACGTTATTACCGACCGCGACGTCGTTTCCCCGGAGGACGTCGAAACCGATCCTTTCTATAATGATTTTCTGCGACGGCATGGCTTGAGGTACTTCGCTGCCGCGACTGTCTCTCCAGATCCCCACATCGAGGTCGCGTTGAGCGTGCAGCGCGCGATCGGGCGTCCGGAATACTCTGAAGACGAGTTGAACATGCTGGAGCGGCTTGCGCCGCATGTGGAGACCTCGCTGCGTCTGAGCATTCACCTGATGGATGCCCAAGCCGTTAACGCCGGTATGGGGACGGCGATGGCGCGGATTGGAATCGGGGTGTTCGCGCTGGATTCGATGGGCCGGGTCGTGTCATCCAACGCCGCCTCTCAGGCGTTGCTTGGCGACGGATTGAATATCGTCAACGATCGTCTGGTGCTGGCGAATCCGGCGGCCAGCGAGGAAGCGGTGACCGCGATCCGGAATGCTCTCGATGGGAACCGGATTATTCTGACGCAGGAAACCAAGCCCATCCTGGTCCATCGGCAGAACGCCAGCCGGCCACTGGCGCTCTATGTGCTGCCCATTCCGGCGAAGAATGTCGGAAATGGCTTTCTGACGCGGGCACGAGCGATTGTGCTTCTGATGAACCCGACGGCCGATGGCGTTCCCGATCCGACGCTGATCCGCGATGTTCTCGGTGTGACGCTGGGGGAAGCCCGGATTGCCGCGCTGGTCGGTTCCGGCCTCTCGCCAAAGGACGCGGCAGAGCGGCTCGGGATTGCCGAGGAAACCGCGCGCTCGGTTCTGAAACGTGTGTTTTCCAAGGTCGGCGTGTCGCGCCAGAGCGAACTCGCTGCCATGATGGCGCGACTCGTTATCAAGTAGTGGCTTGTGATTAGATAGATGCTCTTCAGATACACTTGTATCGAATTAGCCTAAGTAGGCGCAGGAACTCGCTTTATTGTCAGGTTCGCCGAACAGCTTTCACCCATTTGGGGGATGTTTCGTTCCGTCGCGTTCGTAGTCTGTGGCCATTCTGTGACCAACCAAGACGTGCATACGATTTGGGGCAGGGCATACAAACGGCGCGATAATTTGAAGCCATAGGACATGATCGCCTTGCGGTGATTATTTTGGTGTTCGTGGCTCCGGATAGTGAGTTTTATCTTCAGTGGGTCGGCTCTTGCCGGCCCATTTTCTTTTGCTGAAGCATTCCGCTCCGCGGAACGGCCCAACCATTCCATGTAAACCCCATGGCTTCCGACCCGGCGAATTCGGCCAGGATCGCCGCGAAATACCCCCGGTTTATGCAAACTCAGCCTTTTTCGCTCCGGATCGTGGTTTGTTCATCTTCCCTTCAGATGAAAAACGCATTTGTTTAGGCAGAGTTAGACTGGCGGTATTTCAGGAACGCCGGCGAGGGGCGAAGGACAACATGCTCGATCTGGCGATAGTCGGCGGGGGCCCAGGCGGGCTGATGAGTGCGTGGTACCTCAAGAAGAAGCTTGGGGCGCTCTGCCGCATCACGATCTATGAAGCGTCCGACCGCGTCGGCGGCAAAATCCTCACGAAGACATTCGACACCGCGCCCGCCATGTATGAAGCGGGCGTGGCCGAAATCTATGACTACTCCATGACAGGACCGGACCCATTGCGGGAACTGGTCCAGCATTTCGGATTGCAGACCATCCCGATGGACGCCGAACAGGTTCAGCTCGACGGCGAACTGCTCGACGACGTGCCCGGCATGCGCCGCAAGTACGGCGCGCAGACCGCGAAGGCCATTGAAGACTTCCGCAAGCTCTGCGCGGGCATGGTGACACCGCTCGAGTATTACGAGGGCGTCGGCGCGCACGATAACGAACATCCGTGGGCTTACATGAGTGCCGAGGAATTGCTGGATCGCGAAGTCGCCGATCCGGTCGCCAAGCGCTTCCTGAAGGTGATGGCGCGCTCCGACATCGCCACCGAACCGCACAACACCAACGGTCTCAATGCGCTGAAGAACTTCGTGATGGATGTGGAGGGCTATATCGGTCTCTACTCGATCCAGAACGGTAACGAGCAGCTGATCCACAGCCTGCAAGGCGAGATCGAAGCCGACATTCAGTTGAATCATCGGGTTCTCAAGGTCGGCAAGGCGGATTCCGGGCGCTACGCCGTCAACATGATGAATGGCAAGGGGCCGGTCACCAAGGAACACGACCTCGTGGTGATGTGCCTGCCGCATTCATGGCTCACCACCATGCGCTGGGACGGCGAACTGCTGCGCCATTCGATGGTGAAGCACATCGCCTATTTCGATCGCCCCGCGCATTACCTGAGGGTGTCGATCCTGTTCGACGAGCCGTTCTGGGGCGACAAGGTGCCGGGTGCGTGGTGGATGTCCGAGGCGTTCGGTGGCTGCTGCGTATACGTCGAAGGCGCGCGGCACGATGTCGGCCGTCACGGGGTGCTGAACTGGCTGATCCCGGGCTCCGACGCGCTGGCCTTCGCCAACCTCAGCGACAAGGAACTGATCGACGCGGCGATCAAGTCGCTGCCGAAATCCTTCGGCAACGCGCGCGCGCATTTCCTCGAGGGCAAGATCCATCGCTGGCTGTCGTCGGTAAATGCCATTCCGGGCGGGTTGCCTGCGCGCGACGTCATGACCAATCATCACCCCGAGCCGCACGAGCATCCGGGCTTCGTCGTGGTCGGCGATTATCTGTTCGATTCGACGCTGAACGGACTGCTGGATTCCTCGGACGCCGCGACCGACATCATCCTGACGCAGATGATCAAGCTGCGTTATGAGCGCGGCGAGAGCGGCAATCTGCCGTCCGACAAGATCGACCGCGCCTATTTCGACAACTATCGCAATCTCGGGCCGTATGGCGATGTCTGGAACAAGTTCACCGACCCGGATTACCTGACGAGCCTGATCAAGATCGTCTGGAACCGCGCCAAGGGCTACAAGCTGCTGGTCGCGGGGTCGGCGAGCGGCGAACTGGTCGGCGCGCTGCGTGAACGCGGCATCGATGCCTGGGGCATTGAGAACAACCGCTACATTCATGGCAAGACGCCGAAGGCGCTGCGCAAGTACAACAAGCTGGGTTCTTTGACGAAGCTGCCGTTCAAGGCGGGTGAATTCGACTTCGTGTTCGAGACCAGTCTCTGTCATGTTTCCGAAAAGCAGGTGAAGCGCGCCGTCCGCGAGCTCAACCGCGTGGTGAAGACCGGCTTCGTGTTCGGTTCGGTCACCAGCGATATGATGCCGGCGATCATCGATCGCTATGACCTGCTGCGCGGCGTCAAGAAGCTGGGCACCTGGTGGGAATGGTCGGAGCTGTTCTTCAGCAACGGTTTCGACCTGTCCATGCACCGGCACGACACTACCGACGCGGTGTGGGATGCGACGCTCGCCGCCAACAAGGGGCCGGGCGACTGGTACGCGGACGCCGACAGCCTGCGTTATTCGTTCTTTGACAAGATTGCGGACGACGACTAATCGCTTAGGACGCATCGGCCATCCGGCCGCTGTGACGAGTGATGGCGGCCGTTTGGCCGTGCAGTGACGGTTTTAAATGGCCAAGCCGCCCACCCCGGATGCCGACAAGCCAGAGTCGGGCAAGCCGCTCGATGATGAAGCCGCGCGCCTTGCTGCTGCGGCTCAGACCGATATCCCGGTGCCACCGGAGCCGGACGACATCGATGATGACGACGATGACGATGACGATGAAGATCTCGTCGCCTATACCGCGAGCGAGGCCGCGGGCGCGTTCGCGACCCTGTGGCGGTTTACCTGGCCGCAGCTGCGCAACTACAAGACCTGGCTGAGCTTCGTCGCGATCGGTCTTTTCATCGAGACGTTGTTCAACGTCATCATGCCGCTCAGCCTGAAATTCCTGATCGACGACGCACTCGGCGAGGAAGATTTCCAGGCGCTCTACACCATCCTGACCGTTCTGGCGGTCGCCGGCATCATCACCTCCATCGTGGCGGTCTGGTATGAACGCTGGGACGCGCGGCTGGCCGCTGCCGTCATCTCCGATGTCCGCGGGCGGCTTTTCTCGCATGTCCAGAATCTGCCGGCCGCGTTCTTCGGGCGGACCAAGCGCGGCGAAATCCTGTCGCGATTTTCCGTCGACATGGCGGGGTACGAATCCTCGGTCAAGCATTTCGCCAACAGCGCGATGCTGCCGTTCCTCGAACTGATCGCCGGCATCGGCCTGATGATCTGGCTGAACTGGCAATTGGCTGCCGTGGCGCTGCTGATTTTCCCGATCACGCTGATCGGCCCGCGCATTCTGACGCCGAAGGCGGTGCAGGCCAACTACGAGCAGAAAGTCAACGAATCCGCGATTCTCGGCGTGGTGCAGGAGAATGTCGCGGCTCAGATGGTGGTGAAGGCCTTCGGGCTGCAGCGCAAGGCGTTCGGCTGGTTCACCTTCCGCAACAACGCGGCGCGCCGCTCGATGGGGGACGCGACGTTTCTCTCAACCATGGTGGAGCGCACCGTCACGGTGTCGGTATTGCTGCTGCACCTGATCGTGCTGGCGATCGGCGCGTATCTCGCCACCATCGGCAAGATTTCGATCGGTACCTTCGTTACTTTCGAAAGCGCGTTCTGGGAAATTTCCTACAACATCGCGCATCTGATGCACTTCATTCCGGTCGCAATTCAGGCCGCCGCCTCGGTTCGGCACATGGAGGAACTCCTTGACGAGCCGACCCGTGGCGCCGACCGGCCGGGCGCGCCGGATCTGCCGCGCATCACCGACAACATCAATTTCGATCGCGTTGTCTTCAAGTATGAAGGCAGTGACGCCGCCGTGCTCGACGGCCTTTCGCTCAAGATCGGCGTCGGCAAGAATATCGCCATCGTCGGGCCGAGCGGTTCCGGCAAAAGCACGCTGCTCAATCTCATTCTTCGTCTTTATGAACCGAGCGAGGGCAGGGTGGCCATCGACGGCGTCGATATTCGCAAGGTGACGCGCGACTCGCTGCGCAACAACATGGCCGTCGTGTTCCAGGAGAACATGCTGTTCAATATGTCGATCCGCGAGAATATTCGCCTCGGCAAGGAGGGCGCGACAGACGCCGAGGTCGTGGGTGCGGCGAAGAAGGCCGAGATCCATCGCTACATCATGACCCTGCCGCAGAAATACGACACGGTCGTCGGCGAGCGCGGCGACACGCTGTCCGGCGGCCAGCGCCAGCGCATTGCGATTGCGCGCGCCATCGTGCGCAATCCGTCGGTCCTGCTGCTCGATGAAGCGACGTCGGCGCTCGATCAGACCACGGAAGCCGCGATCAACCGTACGCTCCTGAAGGTCGCCAAAGGCCGCACCATGATCTTTTCGACCCACCGACTAACGTCGGTGGTGGAGATGGACGAAATCATCGTCATCAGCAACGGCAAGGCCATCGAGCGCGGGCCGCATGCCGAGCTTCTCGCCGCCAACGGCATGTACCGGAAGCTGTGGGATGACCAGCTGCATAAATCGCATAATCCCGCCGAGGATGACGACGACGATGATGATGACGACGATTGATCGGTGGGGGCGCGGTTAGGGCTGTGCCGTCCGCCGAACCGACAGCGTTTCGCGCCCATGACGCAACGCACCGACGCCAGCGCGGTGCAGGAAGCGAACCCAGCGCCGGACATGCCACGACAATCCGGTCTCGATTGAAATCGAACGCAGGTCATAGGCCTGACGTTGCGAGGAGGCGTCGTTGGCGCACTTTTCCGGGTCGTCGTAGAATTGCGAAATCTTCGCCGCGTCCATTCCCGCACTGCCGAGCCACGCCGGGATGTAGGCGTTGCACAGCCGCTGCACGTCCATGAACACCTTGCCGGTGCCGGTACCGGCAGCAGGACACGATGTGCAGAAGGCGTCGCCGACCAGAACGATGCCGGCCTGCCGGTGTCCCTTGGTGACGTACAGGTCCGCCGGACGGATCTTGATCGGGCCGTCGACCTTGAACTCGCCTGACAGGGCGCGAAGATTCGGCATCAGCTCGTGAATGGCTGTTTCCGGCATCTGGCGCATGCGGCGCAGCCAGGGATCATCCATGCCGCGATAGACCATGAGATTGGCGCGCATCGCGGTGCCGATCGGAAACAGCGTCAGGTATGACATCTGCGCCGCCGGGTTCTCCGTGAAATAGGTCAGCGCGGGAAACTCAAATGTATCGCGGCCTGCCGGCACGACATTGAAGCCGACGGTGATGGAATGACAGGGGCTGATGACTTCGCGCTCGATGCCGAGGGTGTGGCGAAGACCTATGTTCAGGCCGTTCGCCAGCACGATCAACCGCGCTGAAATCTCCTCGCCGTTCGACAGCGTCAGCGTCTGGCGATCAGGGCTGGTCTCCACGGCAGTCACCTTGGCTTCGATGAAGCCGACGCTGTCTGGAATCTGGCGGCGGACGGTGTTGACCAGATCGTCGTAGATGATGCCGTGCTGGTCGCTCGGCTTTTTGTCGAGCAGGCGTCCCAGTCGCGCGGTCCATGCGCTTTGATCGAGCGTGGTGGCGGCAAGCACCGCATCCGAAATTCCGGTTTTGCGCAGGAGGTCGAGCTGATAGCCGCCGAGTTTTTCGCAGCGGAAGTCAGGCGGATAGATTTTGTGCGGATCGACCAGGATCGCGGAAATGCCGGCGCGACCGAGCATCGCGGCGGCCGTCGATCCGGCAAGCCCGCCGCCGATGATGGCGATGTCCGTGTGCCGCATGTTTTTCGCCTCTTTCGAGGTACTTAGCACCGCGGCTGCAAACTCGACTAAAGCTTGAACGAAACATGGTGAACGGTTGGTTAAGCTGATGCGGCAGAAACACGTGTATTAACGATTAAAATGGTTGCGACTTGTCTGCGTCGTGCGGTCGCAGCACTAATGCTCCGGGGCGACTGGATTTCGGTCATGCACCCGCAATCAGATACCGCGAGAATGCGGCTTCGAGGCGCTTCGACGCAGGTTTGGCCGTCATGATTTCAGTTACCGTCGCATCGCCGGGCCAGGACCTCACCGCGCAGTGGAATGATCTCATTCGCCGCGCGCCCGGCAATGCATTCATGAATCCGGTGGCGCTCAAGGCCGCGTTCGACACCATGTTCGCGGCGGTTTATGTCCTGCTGGCATGGGAAGAGGGCGTCGAGTCCGCGCGGCTGGTGGGGCTGTGGGCCTTGCAGCACCGCAACGTCATGATGCTCTGGCCGGCGCTGCTCGAGGCCCGCCCGTTCAACTACGCATTTTTATCGACGCCGGTGATCGATCCCGCGTTTGCCGCCGAAGTCATGCCTGCGTTCTTCGCTGCGATCCGCAAAAACCCGGCGCTGCCCAACGTCGTCAGCCTGAAGGAAATGGATGCCGACTCGCAGGCCTACGCCGCGATCCAGAAGACAATCGCAGACGAGCATCATGCGCATCTGACGCTCACCCGGAGTTTGCGGCCGTCGGTGTCGCGCGAGAAGGGCGTCAAGACGTCGGGCTCGACCCGCAAGAAGCTGCGGCAGGACTGGAACAGGCTGTCTGCCCTCGGCAGGCTGGAAATGGTCAACGCGCGTACCACGGATGCGACGAAGGCCGCCTACGAGCAGTTTCTCGATCTCGAAAAGCGCAGCTGGAAGGGCGACAAGGGCACTGCGATCCTGTGCAGCGAGCGGGATACCGCATTTACCCGGCGGCTGATCAGCGACCTCGCGGCGGAGGGCAACGCTTCGGTAGCCCTGCTGCGCCTCGACGGGCGAGCCATCGCGGCCCAGGTGCTGATGTATTGCGGGACCACGGCCTTCACCTGGAAAATCGCATTCGATGCCGAATTCGCGCGGTACTCCCCGGGCGCGGTCCTCATCGACAAGCTGACCGAACAGCTTTTCACGGACACGGAGATTCAGACCATCGATTCGTGCTCGGCGGAGGGGAGCTTCATGGCCCAGATCTGGACCGGACGGAAAGCCATGGTCGACATGGTGGTCGATGTCGGCGCCACCCGCTCGCTGGTGTTCAGCATGGAGGCTGCCCGTCAGTACGGCTATGAGCGGCTGCGCGACCTGCGGGACCGGCTGCGGACGAGCTCTCTGATCCTGGCAAAGCGGCGGCTGGCTCCATCGTCATAGCGCGAGTGACTTGCGCGAAAGCCTTTGCAAGCTATTGAAATATAAAAGATTTAATCTGAATTTTTCGCCGCGCGTCTGCCGGTGTGGCGCTCCTTGCCGGTCAGTCCCGCCCCGAATGAGGGTTCGGAAACTCGCCGCCTGACTGGATCAGCAGCCTGTGGAATCAGCGGAATCAACGCTGCGCGGATTCGCGCGGTGTGTCATAAACAGCCCGTTCGGGTTTCGCCGAGAGTGCAAGAAGTGGCTCTGCCGCTTGCGCTTTTGGCATGTCGTTTAGCCTTGACTTGGCACCGCATGGCTTATAAAACCCGGCCACTTCACGACAGGCGGTGAGCTTCTTTTACGTCGGAACGGACCACCATTTCAGCCCACGGGATGAATTGGCACCAACCTCGACGAACGTCGCTCAAACGCTGTCGGCACTAGCCAGGCAATGCCAGGACAATATTTGGTCTTAAGAGCAACAGCTCCTGAGATCAGTCTCGGATGCATGATCTCGGTGAGCCGAACAGGCGAACTGCGGTCCTCTGTGGCGTCAAGCGCTTTCCGTTCAGAAATGAATGGTTGGCGTGATTTCGTTTTGCGCGCGGGTTTTTCGAATCCATGCGCGCGGCGCGAAGTTGATGGGCCAGCGTGAAGCGAGTGGGGCGGTGGCCCCGAACGAATTTGCGGAGCCGATAAGGTTTCGCGCGAACAAGGGTGAACGATGCCGACGATCAACCAGCTGATCGCAAAGCCACGCGAATCGCAGAAGGCCCGTAAGAAGGTGCCGGCTTTGCAGCAGTCGCCGCAGAAGCGTGGCGTTTGCACGCGCGTTTATACGACGACTCCGAAGAAGCCGAACTCCGCGCTTCGTAAGGTCGCCAAGGTGCGTTTGACCAACGGCTTCGAGGTCATCGGTTACATTCCTGGTGAAGGCCATAACCTTCAGGAGCACTCGGTGGTCATGATCCGCGGCGGCCGCGTCAAGGATTTGCCCGGCGTTCGTTACCACATTCTCCGCGGCGTCCTCGATACGCAGGGCGTCAAGAACCGTAAGCAGCGCCGTTCGAAGTACGGCGCGAAGCGTCCGAAGTAAGTCGGGGATTATAAATGTCTCGTCGCCATTCTGCTGAAAAGCGCGAAGTGAACCCGGATCCGAAGTTCGGGAACATCATCATCACGAAGTTCATGAACTCGATCATGTACGACGGCAAGAAGTCTGCCGCCGAAAGCATCGTTTACGGTGCGCTCGAGATGATCGAGAACAAGACCAAGCAGGGCCCGCTGCCGGTGTTCGAGCAGGCGCTGGAAAACGTCATGCCGACCATCGAAGTGCGTTCGCGTCGCGTCGGTGGCGCCACCTACCAGGTGCCGGTTGAAGTTCGCTCTGTGCGCCGTCAGGCGCTGGGCATCCGCTGGATCATTACGGCCGCGCGTGGCCGCAACGAGAAGACGATGACTGAACGGCTCTCCGCTGAGCTGCTCGATGCGTCGAACAATCGTGGCAACGCGGTCAAGAAGCGTGAAGACGTGCACAAGATGGCGGAAGCCAACCGTGCCTTCTCGCACTATCGCTGGTAACGGCGAAACGAACGGAAATTAAGGACAGCTCCTATGCCCCGCCTTCATGCCATCGAGGATTACCGTAATTTCGGTATCATGGCGCACATCGACGCCGGTAAAACGACGACGACCGAGCGCATCCTCTATTATACCGGCAAGAGCCACAAAATCGGCGAAGTGCACGAAGGTGCCGCGACGATGGACTGGATGACGCAGGAGCAGGAGCGCGGCATCACCATTACGTCGGCTGCCACGACCGCTTTCTGGGACGGCAAGCGCCTCAACATCATCGACACTCCCGGCCACGTCGACTTCACCATTGAAGTCGAGCGTTCGCTGCGCGTGCTCGACGGCGCCGTTTGCGTTCTCGACTCCAACCAGGGCGTCGAGCCGCAGACCGAGACCGTCTGGCGTCAGGGCGACAAGTATAGAGTTCCGCGCATCGTCTTCGCCAACAAGATGGATAAGACCGGCGCTGACTTCTACAAGTGCCTGCAGGACATCATTGATCGTCTCGGCGCGAAGCCGGTTGCGATTCAGCTGCCGATTGGTTCCGAGAATAACTTCAAGGGCATGATCGATCTCGTTCGCATGGAAGCCCTGGTCTACAATCAGGACTCTCTGGGTTCGATGTACGACGTTGAGGCAATTCCTGCGGACCTCGCCGACAAGGCGAAGGAATATCGCGAGAAGCTGGTCGAAGCCGCCGTCGAACTCGACGACGATGCCATGGCCGCCTATCTCGACGGCACGGAGCCAGATGAGGCGACCCTGAAGCGCTTGATCCGCAAGGCAGTGCTCACCGGTGCTTTCTATCCGGTTCTCTGCGGTACCGCGTTCAAGAACAAGGGCGTGCAACCGCTGCTCGACGCAGTTGTTGCTTACCTGCCTTCGCCGCTCGACGTTCCTGCGATCAAGGGCACGGATGAAGACGGCAACGAGGTTGTGCGCAAGGCTGACGACAAGGAGCCGCTGGCTCTGCTCGCGTTCAAGATCATGGACGATCCGTTCGTCGGCACGATCACGTTCTGCCGCATCTATTCGGGCGTTCTCGTCAGCGGCACCGGCGTCATCAATTCGACCCGTGACAAGAAAGAGCGTATCGGCCGTATGCTGTTGATGCATGCGAACAACCGCGAAGACATCAAGGAAGCCTACGCCGGCGACATCGTCGCGCTGGCTGGCCTCAAGGAAGCGCGCACCGGCGACACGCTGTGCGATCCGGATCATCCGGTGATCCTTGAAAAGATGGAATTTCCGGAGCCGGTCATCGAAATCGCGATCGAGCCGAAGTCGAAGGCTGATCAGGAAAAGCTGGGCGTTGCTCTGGCGAAGCTCGCAAACGAAGATCCTTCGTTCCGCGTATCGACCGATCACGAGTCCGGCCAGACCATCCTGAAGGGCATGGGCGAACTCCATCTCGACATCAAGGTCGACATTCTCCGCCGTACCTACAAGGTCGACGCCAACATCGGCGCGCCTCAGGTGGCGTTCCGCGAGAAGATCACCAAGAAGGCCGAGGTCAAGTACACCCACAAGAAGCAGACCGGTGGTACCGGTCAGTTCGCTGAAGTGTCGATCGTCGTCGAGCCGAACGAGCCGGGTGCCGGTTACGCGTTCGAATCGAAGATCGTCGGCGGTGCGGTTCCTAAGGAATACATCCCGGGCGTCGAAAAGGGCCTCAACAGCGTGATGGGGTCGGGCGTCGTCGCCGGCTTCCCGGTTGTCGACGTCAAGGTTTCGCTCGTGGACGGCAAGTATCACGACGTCGACTCGTCGGCGCTGGCCTTCGAAATCGCGGCGCGCGCAGCGTTCCGTGAAGCGCTTCAGAAGGGCAAGTCGGTCCTCCTCGAGCCGATCATGAAGGTCGAGGTGGTGACGCCTGAGGATTACACCGGTTCGGTGATCGGCGATCTCAACTCTCGTCGTGGCCAGATCCAGGGTCAGGACATGCGCGGCAACGCCAACGTCGTCAACGCGATGGTGCCGCTCATGAACATGTTCGGTTACGTGAACAACCTGCGCTCGATGAGCCAGGGGCGCGCGACCTTCACGATGCAATTCGATCACTACGCTGAAGCGCCGGCCAACGTGTCGGCAGAAGTCCAGAAGAAGTTTGCTTGATTTCTTTGACGCAAGTCAAAGTTGAACGGAGAACGTCATGGCTAAAGCTAAATTTGAACGTAACAAGCCGCACTGTAACATCGGCACCATCGGTCACGTCGACCATGGCAAGACATCGCTGACCGCAGCGATTACCAAGGTTCTGGCGGAAACGGGCGGTGCCACGTTCACGGCATACGACATGATCGACAAGGCGCCTGAAGAAAAGGCGCGCGGCATCACCATCTCGACCGCTCACGTTGAGTACGAGACCGCGAACCGCCATTACGCTCACGTCGATTGCCCCGGCCACGCCGACTACGTGAAGAACATGATCACCGGTGCTGCGCAGATGGACGGCGCGATCCTCGTCGTGTCGGCTGCCGACGGCCCGATGCCGCAGACCCGCGAGCACATCCTGCTCGCCCGTCAGGTCGGCGTTCCTGCGATCGTCGTGTTCCTGAACAAGTGCGACATGGTCGACGATCCGGAACTGCTCGAACTGGTCGAGATGGAAGTTCGTGAACTGCTCTCGAAGTACAACTTCCCGGGCGACGACATTCCGATCATCCGCGGCTCGGCGCTTGCAGCGCTCGAGAACAAGGACCCGGCACTTGGTCACGATGCCGTTCTGGCGCTGATGAAGGCCGTCGACGAAAACATTCCGCAGCCGGCGCGTCCGATCGACCAGCCGTTCCTGATGCCGGTTGAAGACGTGTTCTCGATCTCGGGCCGTGGCACCGTCGTCACCGGCCGCGTCGAGCGCGGCATCATCAAGGTCGGCGAGGAAATCGAAATCGTCGGTCTGAAGGACACCCAGAAGACCATCGTCACCGGCGTTGAAATGTTCCGCAAGCTGCTCGATCAGGGCCAGGCTGGCGACAACATCGGTGCGCTGCTTCGCGGCACCAAGCGCGAGGAAGTCGAGCGCGGCCAGATTCTCTGCAAGCCGGGTTCGGTCAAGCCGCACACCAAGTTCAAGGCTGAGGCTTACATCCTCACCAAGGAAGAGGGTGGCCGTCACACGCCGTTCTTCACCAACTACCGTCCGCAGTTCTACTTCCGCACGACCGACGTGACGGGCGTGGTTCATCTGCCGGAAGGCACCGAGATGGTGATGCCGGGCGACAACATCGCGATGGAAGTGCACCTGATCGTGCCGATCGCGATGGAAGAGAAGCTCCGCTTCGCGATCCGTGAAGGCGGCCGCACCGTTGGTTCGGGCGTCGTCTCCAGCATCATCGAGTAACAAACGATCCGTCGCATGCCCGGTCGGAAGACCGGGCATTCACGACCCTCTTGATAAAAACGTGGATGGCCGGGCTGACCGGTCGTGACGGACAAGAAAGACAACGGCAATGAACGGCCAGAATATTCGCATTCGTCTCAAGGCGTTCGACCATCGAATTCTCGATACGTCGACCCGCGAGATCGTGAACACGGCAAAACGCACCGGTGCACAGGTTCGCGGACCCATTCCGCTTCCGACGCGCATCGAGAAGTTCACCGTCAACCGTTCGCCGCACGTCGACAAGAAGAGCCGCGAGCAGTTCGAGATGCGCACTCACAAGCGCCTTCTCGATATCGTCGATCCGACCCCCCAGACCGTGGACGCGCTGATGAAGCTCGACCTGGCCGCAGGTGTCGACGTCGAGATCAAGCTGTAAGAATTTTTGTTAAGTTCGCAGATCGCGGACAGAAAGACAGGAAGCACGCCGATGCGCTCCGGAGTGATCGCACAGAAGGTCGGGATGACACGGGTCTTTACGGAGACCGGTGAACATATTCCAGTGACCGTGCTAAAGTTGGGCAATTGCCAGGTTGTTGGCCATCGCACCACTGACAAGAACGGCTATGTCGCTTTGCAGCTCGGTTCGGGTTCGCGCAAAAGCGTTTATCTGCCGAAGGCTGAGCGCGGCCAGTTCGCTGTCGCCAAGGTCGAGCCGAAGCGCAAGGTCGCGGAATTCCGCGTCTCGGAAGACTCGCTGATCCCGGTCGGCGCGGAAATCCAGGCGGACCATTTCGTTGTTGGCCAGTTCGTCGATGTGACGGGCACCTCGGTCGGCAAAGGCTTTGCCGGCGGCATGAAGCGCTGGAACTTCGGCGGCTTGCGCGCGACGCACGGCGTCTCGGTTTCGCACCGTTCGATCGGTTCGACCGGCGGCCGTCAGGACCCTGGCAAGACCTTCAAGAACAAGAAGATGCCCGGCCACATGGGCGTCGATCGCATCACCACGCTGAACCTGCGCGTCGTCCAGACGGACGTGGCGCGCGGACTTCTGCTCATTGAAGGCGCCGTTCCCGGCTCCAAGGGCGGATGGATCACCGTGCGCGATGCCGTGAAGAAAGCATTGCCGAAGGATGCGCCGAAGCCCGGCAAGTTCAAGCTGGCTGGCGGAACCGACGCTGCTCCTGAAGCGGCTCCGGCAGAGGAGGGCGCGTGATGGAATTGCAGGTCACAACCCTGGAAGGTAAGTCGGCTGGTTCGGTTCAGCTGTCGGACGAGATCTTTGGTCTCGAGCCGCGCAAGGATCTTATCCAGCGCGTCGTCAACTGGCAGCTGGCCAAGCGTCAGGCCGGTACGCACAAGGCCAAGGGCCGTGCGGAGATCTGGCGCACCGGAAAGAAGATGTACAAGCAGAAGGGCACCGGCGGTGCTCGTCACGGCTCGGCTCGCGTTCCGCAGTTCCGCGGCGGTGGCCGTGCATTCGGTCCGGTTGTTCGCTCGCACGCGCACGATCTGCCGAAGAAGGTTCGCGCGCTCGGTTTGAGGCACGCCCTGTCGGCGAAAGCCCGGGACGGCGGTCTGATCGTGATCGAGAACGCCGATCTGAAGGAAGCCAAGACCAAGGCGCTGCTCGGACACTTCTCGGGCCTGGAAATCACCAACGCGCTGATCATCGACGGCGCCGAAGTGAACACCGGTTTCGCGACCGCTGCGCGTAACATTCCGCACATCGACGTGCTGCCGATCCAGGGCATCAACGTCTATGACATTCTGCGCCGTCAGAAGCTCGTTCTGACCAAGGCCGCTCTCGATGCGTTGGAGGCGCGCTTCAAATGAAGACTCAGGATGCGCGTCATTACGACATCATTGTCGCGCCGGTCGTGACCGAAAAGGCGACCGTGGCTTCCGAGCACAATAAGGTTGTGTTCAAGGTTGCTGCGAAGGCGACCAAGCCGCAGATCAAGGACGCGATTGAGAAGCTGTTCGACGTCAAGGTGAAGAGCGTCAACACGCTGGTTCGCAAGGGCAAGACGAAAGTCTTCCGCGGCCAGTTCGGTTCTCAGTCGGATACGAAGCGCGCGATCGTGACCCTCGAAGAAGGTCATCGCATCGACGTGACCACCGGACTGTAAGGCACACGACGATGGCATTGAAAAAATTCAACCCCACGACGCCAGGCCAGCGCCAGCTGGTGATGGTCGATCGTTCGGCGCTGTACAAGGGCAAGCCTGTCAAGGCGTTGACCGAGGGCAAGCACTCGTCCGGCGGACGTGGCAACACTGGCCGCATCACCGTGCGTTTCCGCGGCGGTGGCCACAAGAAGACTTACCGCATTGTCGACTTCAAGCGTAAGAAGCTCGATGTTCCGGGTAAGGTCGAGCGTCTCGAGTACGATCCGAACCGCACGGCATTCATCGCGCTGATCACGTACGCCGATGGCGAGCAGGCTTATATCCTGGCGCCGCAGCGTCTGGCAGTCGGCGACACCGTCATTGCCGGCAACTACGTCGACGTGAAGCCGGGCAACGTGATGCCGCTCGGCAACATGCCGGTCGGCACGATCGTTCATAACGTTGAACTGAAGATCGGGAAGGGCGGCCAGATCGCTCGCTCCGCGGGTACCTACGCCCAGATCGTCGGCCGCGACCATGACTTCGTGATCGTTCGTCTGAACTCGGGCGAGCAACGTCTGGTTCACGGCCGTTGCGTGGGCACGATCGGCGCAGTGTCGAACCCCGACCACATGAATATCTCGATCGGCAAGGCCGGTCGTACCCGCTGGCTGGGCTGGCGTCCGCATAACCGCGGCGTCGTCATGAACCCCGTCGACCATCCGCACGGCGGCGGCGAAGGCCGCACCTCGGGCGGCCGTCACCCGGTGACTCCGTGGGGCAAGCCGACCAAGGGCAAGAAGACGCGTTCTAACAAGTCGACCAACAAGTTCATTCTCATCAGCCGCCACAAGCGGAAGAAGAAGTAAGGATCGCCGGACATGGTTCGTTCAGTCTGGAAAGGCCCGTTCGTTGAAGGCTCTCTGCTCAAGAAGGCAGATGTCGCACGTTCGTCCGGCCGTCATGACGTTATCAAGATCTGGAGCCGCCGCTCGACGATCCTCCCGCAGTTCGTGGGGCTCACCTTCGGCGTCTACAACGGTCAGAAGCATGTTCCGGTTGCCGTGAACGAGGAAATGGTTGGTCACAAGTTCGGCGAATTTTCGCCGACGCGGACATTCCATGGCCATTCGGGCGACAAGAAAGCCAAGAAGTAAGGGCTTGAGGACTTAGTCATGAGCAAACCAAAGCGCGAACGGGTTCTCCCGGATAACGAGGCAAAGGCGGTAGCCCGCATGCTTCGCGTCAGCCCGCAGAAGCTGAACCTTGTTGCGCAGCTGATTCGCGGCAAGAAGGCATCGTCTGCGCTCGCCGACCTGCAGTTCTCGCGCAAGCGGATCGCGGGCGACGTCAAGAAGTGTCTGGAGTCCGCGATTGCGAACGCCGAAAACAACCATGACCTCGATGTCGACGCCCTGGTCGTCGCAGAGGCGCATGTTGGCAACGGCATCGTGATGAAGCGTTTCGCACCGCGCGGCCGTGGCCGTTCGGGTCGTGTATTTAAACCGTTCTCGCAGCTGACGATCGTTGTTCGTCAGGTCGAGGCCGAGGCGAGCGCCTAAGGGCGGGAGAAGACGATGGGTCAGAAGATCAATCCAATCGGACTGCGTCTGGGCATTAACCGGACTTGGGATTCCCGTTGGTTCGCCGGCAAGAACGAGTATGCGAAGCTCCTCCACGAGGACATCCGCATCCGCGCCATGCTGATGAAGGAACTGAAGCAGGCTGCGGTCGCGCGTATCGTGATTGAGCGCCCGCACAAGAAGTGCCGCGTGTCGATCCACTCGGCGCGTCCGGGCGTCGTGATCGGCAAGAAGGGCGCTGACATCGACAAGCTGCGCCAGAAGGTTGCCGCGATCACCGAGTCCGACGTGGTCATCAACATCATCGAAATCCGCAAGCCGGAGCTCGATGCGACCTTGGTCGCCGAATCGATCGCGCAGCAGCTCGAGCGCCGTGTTGCGTTCCGCCGCGCCATGAAGCGCGCCGTTCAGTCGGCAATGCGTCTGGGCGCTGAAGGCATCCGCATCAATTGCTCGGGCCGTCTCGGCGGCGCTGAAATCGCGCGCATGGAATGGTATCGTGAAGGCCGCGTGCCTTTGCACACGCTGCGCGCTGACGTGGACTACGGCGTCGCCACCGCGTTCACGACCTTCGGCACCTGCGGCGTCAAGGTCTGGATCTTCAAGGGTGAAATCCTCGAGCACGATCCGATGGCTCAGGACAAGCGTATGGCCGAAGGCGACAGCGGACGTCCGCGTCGCGATGCGGCTTGATTGAAATTCGAAGAAGGTTTGAGGGCGTAAGCCATGATGCAACCAAAGAAGACAAAGTTCCGCAAGGCGCATAAGGGCCGTATTCACGGCGTCGCCTCGTCGGGCGCGACGTTGTCTTTCGGCCAGTTTGGCCTGAAGGCGATGGCGCCGGAGCGCATCACCGCGCGCCAGATCGAAGCCGCCCGTCGCGCGCTGACCCGTCACATGAAGCGTGCCGGCCGCGTCTGGATCCGGGTGTTTCCGGATTTGCCGGTCTCGAAGAAGCCCGCCGAAGTGCGAATGGGCTCGGGCAAGGGTACGCCGGAGTTGTGGGTTGCCCGCGTCAAGCCAGGCCGTCTCATTTTCGAGATCGATGGCGTGACCCAGCAGACCGCGAAGGAAGCACTCTCGCTCGCCGCCGCCAAACTTCCGATCAAGACGCGCTTCGTTGCGCGCATTGCGGAGTAAGGAACCGATCATGGCCGATTTGAAAGTCGAAGACATCCGCGCGATGAGCCCCGATCAGATGGACGAAGCCGTCCTCAATCTGAAGAAGGAGCGGTTCAACCTGCGGTTCCAGCGCGCCACCGGGCAGCTCGAGAACACCTCGCGCCTGCGTGAAGCTCGCCGCGATATCGCACGCATCAAGACTGTCGCCGCGCAAAAGCGCGACGGCAAAAAGAAGTAAGGGTAGACAGATGCCAAAGCGTACTCTCCAGGGCGTCGTCGTCAGCGACAAGCAGGACAAAACCGTTGTCGTGCGTGTCGACCGCCGCTTCACCCACCCGATCTACAAGAAGACGATCCGACGTTCGAAGAACTATCACGCGCACGACGAGAACAATCAGTTCAAGCCAGGCGACTTGGTTCGAATTGAGGAAAGCAAACCACTCTCGAAGTTGAAGCGCTGGACGGTTGTCCAGGCCGAAACGAAATCAGCTTAAGCGCAACTTCGCGCATCAGAAAGAGGACGAGGTGCATCAATGATTCAGATGCAGACCAACCTCGACGTGGCCGATAATTCCGGCGCGCGCCGTGTCATGTGCATCAAGGTTCTTGGAGGTTCCAAGCGCCGGTACGCGACTGTGGGTGACATTATTGTTGTTTCCATCAAGGAAGCCATCCCTCGCGGGAAGGTGAAGAAGGGCGACGTCATGAAGGCGGTCGTCGTTCGCGTTGCGAAGGATATTCGCCGCGCCGATGGTTCCGTGATCCGTTTCGACCGCAATGCGGCTGTGTTGATCAACAACCAGTCCGAGCCGGTCGGTACCCGTATCTTCGGGCCGGTGCCGCGCGAGCTTCGCGCCAAGAACCACATGAAGATCATCTCGCTTGCGCCGGAGGTGCTGTAATGGCTGCCAAGATCCGCAAGGGTGACAAGGTCATCGTGCTGAACGGCCGCGACAAGGGCCGGACCGGCGAAGTGTTCGAGGTGCGTCCCACCGAGAGCAAGGCGCTCGTGCGCGGCGTCAACCTGGTGAAGCGTCACCAGAAGCAGACGCAGGCGCAGGAGGGCGGTATCATTTCGAAGGAGTCGCCGATCCACCTGTCGAACATCGCGATCGTCGGCAAGGACGGCAAGCCGACCCGCGTCGGCTTCAAGATTCAGAAAGATGGCACCAAGGTGCGCGTCGCCAAGCGCTCGGGAGCAGAGATCGATGGCTGAGACCGCATACGTTCCGCGTCTTCGCACGCAATTCGACAAAGAGATCCGCGGCAAGCTGGTTGAGCAGTTCGGTTACACGAACGCACTTCAGGTGCCGGTTCTCGAGAAGGTCGTGCTCAACATGGGCATCGGCGAAGCCGTCAACGACCGCAAGAAGGTCGAGCTGGCTGCTGCCGATCTCGCGCTGATCGCCGGCCAGAAGCCGATTGTCACGCATTCTCGTATGGCAATCGCGACCTTCAAGCTGCGTGAAGGTCAGGCCATCGGCGCCAAGGTGACGCTGCGCAAGTCCAAGATGTACGATTTCATCGATCGTCTTGTGAACATCGCGCTGCCTCGCGTTCGCGACTTCCGCGGCCTCAATCCGAAGAGCTTCGACGGCAGGGGCAATTACTCCCTCGGCCTCAAGGAGCATCTCGTGTTCCCGGAAATCGACTACGACAAGTCGGGCGAGACCTGGGGTATGGACATTACGATCTGCACCTCCGCGCCGACCGATGATGAGGCGCGTGCGTTGCTGAACGCATTCAATTTTCCGTTCCGGCAGTGAGACACTGAACTAGTCAGCGTCTCAAACGCGGAAAGGTATGGAGACTACTCGTATGGCGAAGAAAAGTTCAGTCGAGAAGAATAACCGGCGTCAGAAGATGACGAAGAACGCTGCGGCCAAGCGTTCGCGCTTGAAGGCGATTATCGCCGACAAGAAGAAGCCGATGGAAGAGCGTTTCGCGGCGACAATCAAGCTCGCCGAGATGCCGCGCAATTCGTCGGCGACCCGCATCCGCAACCGCTGTGAAATCAGCGGCCGCTCGCGCGCGGTCTATCGCAAGAACAAGATGAGCCGCATCGCGCTCCGTGATTATGGCTCGAAGGGCCTGATCCCGGGCCTCGTAAAGTCCAGCTGGTAAGGAGGGTCGGATATGTCAACGCACGATCCCATCAGCGATCTGATCACCCGCATCCGCAACGCGCAGATGCGCTCCAAGTCCAAGGTTTCGACCCCGGGCTCGAAGATGCGCGCCAACGTTCTCGAAGTGCTGAAGACCGAGGGTTATATCCGCGGCTACGCAGCGGTCGAGCATGCCGGCGGCCATAACGAGCTTGAGATCGAGCTGAAGTATTTCGATGGCGAACCGGTCATCCGCGAAATCGAGCGGGTCTCGAAGCCAGGGCGTCGCGTGTACGCTTCGGTGAAGAACCTGCCGCGCGTGAAGAACGGTCTCGGCATTTCTGTGCTGTCGACGCCAAAGGGAATTATGGCTGACCACGACGCGCGTGACGCGAATGTGGGCGGCGAAGTTCTCTTCACGGTGTTCTAAGGAAGGAACGATTATGTCACGCGTAGGCAAACGACCCGTTCCGATTGTCTCGGGCGTCACCGCGAATCTCGAAGGCCAGACCGTCAAGATGAAGGGGCCGAAAGGGGCACTTCAGTTTGTCGTGCACGACGACGTGTCGGTCGAAATGAAGGACGGCGCGATCAGCGTTGCGCCGCGCTTCGAGACCAAGCGCGCGCGCTCGATGTACGGAACTGCTCGCGCCCAGATCGCGAATCTGGTCGAAGGCGTCACCAAGGGCTTCGAGAAGAAACTGGAAATCACCGGCGTCGGTTATCGCGCCGCGCTTCAGGGCAAGAACCTGCAGCTCGCGCTCGGTTACAGCCACGACGTGGTCTATGCGATCCCGGAAGGGATCACGATCACCGTGCCGAAGCCGACCGAAATCACCATCGTCGGCAACGACAGCCAGCGCGTCGGCCAGGTTGCCGCCGAGATCCGCAGCTATCGTCCGCCGGAGCCTTACAAGGGCAAGGGCGTAAGGTACGCCAACGAATTTATCTTCCGCAAGGAAGGCAAGAAGAAGTAACGGAGCCGGTCATGTCGAAACTCAAAGTCACGAATGCCCGGCGCAAGCAGCGCGTGCGTCTCGCGCTGCGCCGGACGGCGAACGGGCGTCCGCGCCTGTCGGTGTTCCGCTCGTCGAAGCACATCTACGCTCAGGTCATCGACGACCTGAAGGGCACAACGCTGGCTTCGGCCTCGTCGCTGGAAAAGACGATGCGCGATGCCGGCAAGACCGGCGCGGACATCGACGCGGCGAAGGCTGTCGGCAAGCTGCTGGCGGAACGCGCCGTGAAGAACGGCGTCAAGGAAGTGGTTTTCGACCGTGGTGGTTATTTGTACCACGGCCGCGTCAAGGCGCTCGGTGAAGCCGCGCGGGAAAGTGGCTTGAGCTTCTAAGCTCAGGCATCGGAATTTGGTTTGAACGGACACAAGGACAGGGGCGCGAGTCGCAAGGCGAGCCCCGCAAGGATTGGAAAACACCATGGCAGGTGAACGCGAACGCGGTGGCGGCCACAGGGGCGGTCGGGAAGAGCGCGACAGCGAGTTCGTCGACAAGCTCGTCCACATCAATCGTGTGGCGAAGGTGGTCAAGGGCGGCAAGCGCTTTGGTTTCGCAGCTCTGGTCGTCATCGGTGATCAGAAGGGCCGGGTCGGTTTCGGCCACGGCAAGGCACGCGAAGTGCCGGAAGCGATCCGCAAGGCGACCGAGTCGGCCAAGCGCAACCTGACGCGCGTTGCTCTGCGCGAAGGCCGCACGCTGCATCACGACATTGCTGGCCGTCATGGCGCCGGCCGCGTTTATCTGCGCGCCGCGCCTGCCGGTACCGGCATCATCGCGGGTGGCCCGATGCGCGCTGTGTTCGAGACGCTCGGCATTCAGGACGTGGTGGCGAAGTCGATCGGCTCGTCGAATCCCTACAACATGGTTCGCGCGACGTTCGACGCGCTGAAGCATCAGGATTCGCCGCGCTCGGTTGCGAACCGCCGCAACATCAAGGTGTCCACGTTGCAGTCCCGCCGTATCGGCGGCGACGCGGAAGCTGTCGCGGAATAATTAGGGCATGATCCGGGAAAGTGGTCTTCCGGTTTTCCGATAAGATCATGCCAGTCTGAAAAGACGTTTTGGAGTTAGGACAATGGCCAAGGCCGCAACGAAAACCATCAAGATCGAGCAGACGGGCAGCCCGATCCGCCGTCTGGCCGCACAGCGCGCGACGCTGATCGGCCTGCGTCTCAACAAGATCGGTCGCGTCTCCGAGTTGCAGGATTCGCCTGCGATTCGCGGCATGATCAACAAGGTCAAGCACCTCGTTCGCGTCGTCGACGAGAAGTAAGGAAGCAAGCGATGAAGCTCAATGAGATCGCCGACAACAGCGGCTCGCGCAAGAAGCGCATGCGCGTTGGCCGTGGCATTGGCTCCGGCAAGGGCAAGCAGGCAGGTCGCGGCGGCAAGGGCCAGACCGCGCGTTCGGGCGTCCGCATCAAGGGCTTTGAAGGCGGCCAGATGCCGCTGCATCGCCGTCTGCCGAAGCGCGGCTTCAACAACATCTTCCGGCTCGACCTGACGGAGGTCAATCTCGACCGCCTGCAGGAAGCCATCGATGCCAAGAAGCTGGACGCCAAGGCGACCGTCAACGCGGAGACGCTGGTGAAGTCCGGCCTGCTGCGCCGTTCGAAGGACGGCGTGCGGCTGCTGGGCCGTGGCGAACTCAAGGCCAAGCTGAATATCGAAGTGCACGGCGCGACCAAAACCGCGATCGAGGCAGTCGAGAAGGCCGGCGGTACCGTGAAGATCCTGGCACCGGCGAAGGATGCAGCCGCGCAGAAGGCTGCCGCCAAGAAGCCGAACAAGAAGGCTTCGTAACGTTCTATCGATCCCGCCCTTGTGACGGGCATCCGCGGTTCCGCTTCCTATATGATCCTGCGAAGTCTCGGAACCGTGGACGACCGGCCATAGGCAAGCGACGCGACGCCGCCCCTTGGACGGCAGCGCGCCGGTCAAGATGAACAGAAGGATCGGAGCCTCTAATGGCCTCTGCAGCGGAACAACTAGCGGCAAATCTCAATTTTTCGGCGTTCGCCAAGGCTGACGAACTCAAGAAGCGCATCTGGTTTACACTGGGTGCGCTGCTTGTTTATCGGCTGGGCACTTACGTGCCGCTGCCGGGCATCGATCCGAACATCTGGAGCCAGATCTTCAAGTCGCAGGCCGGCGGTATCCTCGGCATGTTCAACATGTTCGCCGGCGGCGGTATCAACCGCATGGCGATCTTCGCGTTGAACATCATGCCGTACATCTCGGCATCGATCATTCTGCAGTTGCTGACGACGGTGTCGCCGCAGCTCGAAGCCCTCAAGAAAGAGGGCGAGTCGGGCCGCAAAGTCATCAACCAGTACACACGCTATCTGACCGTCGTGCTTGCGACGTTCCAGGCCTACGGCATCGCCGTCGGCCTTGAAGGGGCGGGCAACGTCGTTTCCGACCCCGGCCTGTTCTTCCGCCTGTCGACCACCATCACCCTGGTCGGCGGCACCATGTTCCTGATGTGGCTCGGCGAGCAGATCACCTCGCGCGGCATCGGCAACGGCATTTCGCTGATCATCATGGCCGGCATCGTCGCCGAACTGCCGTCCGCGATCGCCGGCACGCTCGAACTTGGACGTCAGGGCGCGCTGTCGACAGTTCTGATTCTCGCGATCATCATCATGGCCGTTGCGGTCATCGCGCTGATCGTGTTCGTCGAGCGCGCGCAGCGCAGGCTGCTGATCCAGTATCCGAAGCGCCAGGTCGGCAACAAGATGTTCGAGGGCCAGTCCTCGCATCTGCCGCTCAAGCTCAACACCGCGGGCGTGATTCCGCCGATCTTCGCATCGTCCTTGCTGCTGCTGCCGACCACCATCGCGCAGTTCAACGCCGGCAAGGGTCCGGAGTGGTTCCAGTGGCTGACGACGCAGCTCAGCCACGGCCGTCCGCTGTTTCTCGTTCTTTATCTCGGGATGATCGTGTTCTTCGCGTTCTTCTATACCGCGATCGTGTTCAACCCGACCGAGACCGCAGACAATCTCAAGAAGCATGGCGGCTTTATTCCGGGCATCCGTCCGGGCGAGCGCACCGCCGAGTACATCGACTATGTGCTGTCGCGTATCACCGTGGTCGGCGCGATCTATCTCGCGATCGTCTGTCTGGTGCCTGAAATCCTGATCTCCTACGCGTCGGTGCCGTTCTATCTCGGAGGCACGTCGCTGCTGATTGTCGTCAGCGTGACGATGGATACGGTCGCCCAGGTGCAGGGCTATTTGCTTGCGCACCAGTATGAAGGGCTGATCCGGAAATCGAAATTGAGGGGCCGCCGTAAATGAGGTTGATTCTTCTCGGGCCGCCGGGGGCGGGCAAGGGAACACAGGCGCAACGACTGGTTCACAAGCACGGTATCGTTCAGCTCTCCACCGGAGAGATGTTGCGTGCCGCGGTTGCCGCCGGAACGCCCGTCGGCCTCAAGGCGAAGGACATCATGGCCAGCGGCGCGCTGGTGCCGGATGAGGTCGTGGTGGGAATCATCGCCGATCGCATCGAGGAGCCCGACGCCAAGAAGGGCTTCATCCTCGACGGGTTTCCGCGCACCGTGCCGCAGGCCGAGGCGCTGGACGAACTGCTCAAGAAGAAGCACCTCAAGCTCGACGCCGTGGTCGAATTGCGCGTGAACGAGAGTGCGCTGCTGGAGCGTGTCGAAACCCGTGTCGCGCAGATGCGCGAGCGTGGCGAAGAGGTTCGTATCGACGATACGCCGGAGGTGCTCTCGAAGCGCCTGGCCAGCTATCGCGCCCAGACCGAGCCGCTGGTTCACTACTATTCGGAGAAGCGCAAGCTCATCACCATCGACGGCATGATGACCATCGAGCAGGTGACGGTGGCCATCAACCGGGTTTTGTCAGCGCTGGAGGCAGCCGATTCGGCTGCGAAGGCCGCAAAGAAAACCGCCCGGAAGACCGCCAAGCCTGCCGCCAAGACCGCCGCTAAGACCCCTGCAAAGGGTGCCAAGAAGGCGGTGAAGGCCAAGAAAACCGTCAAGAAGGCTAAGAAGGCCGCCAAAAAGGCGGTCAAGGCACCCGCCAGGAAAGCCAAAAAGGCCGCGAAACCGGCCGGTAAGGCTGCCAAGGGCGGCAAAAAGACCGCTGTGAAGGCCAAAAGCCGGACCTCGGCGAGCAAGGCTGCCAAGACCCGGAAAGTGGCCAAAAAGGCCACTAAAAAGCGCGCTAAAGCCGTCAAACGGTTGACGAAACGCCGCTGAATACATTAATAAGCCCGCATCCAGTCGGATAGTTTCAGACGATGCCGGGCCCCGAAAGAAAATGGGGAGGGCGTCGTGTTCGCGTTTGTGGACACCCGCCCGACACAGAGACCAACAAGACAAGCCAGTCCGTGACGGACGGCGACAGGAGCGCAGACCGTGGCCCGTATTGCAGGCGTCAACATTCCGACCAACAAGCGCGTCCTGATCGCGCTTCAGTACATTCATGGCATCGGCCAGAAGAACGCTGCCGAGATCGTGGAGCAGGTAAAGATCCCGCTCGATCGCCGCGTGTCGCAGCTGACCGACGCGGAAGTCTTGCAGATCCGCGAAATGATCGACCGCGACTATCTGGTCGAGGGTGACCTTCGCCGCGAAGTCGGCATGAACATCAAGCGCCTGATGGACCTCGGCTGCTACCGCGGCCTGCGTCATCGCCGCGGCCTTCCGGTGCGCGGTCAGCGGACCCACACCAACGCGCGCACGCGCAAGGGTCCTGCCAAGGCTATCGCCGGCAAGAAGAAGTAATTTTCGTTTCTACCAAACCGATCCGGTCGTCATGTGGCGGCCGGGTGATCACCTGAAATTCCCCAGCGTCTGGCACCACGGACGCGCTTGAAGGAAATGACTATGGCTAAAGAAGCTACCCGCGTCCGCCGTCGTGAACGCAAGAACATCGCATCCGGCATCGCGCACGTGAATTCGTCGTTCAACAACACCACCATCACCATCACTGACGCGCAGGGCAACACCATTGCCTGGTCGTCGGCCGGAACGATGGGCTTCAAGGGATCGCGCAAGTCGACTCCGTATGCGGCGCAGGTTGCTGCCGAAGACGTGTCGAAGAAGGCGCAGGAACACGGCATGCGCACGCTGGAAGTCGAAGTCGCGGGTCCCGGTTCGGGCCGTGAATCGGCGCTGCGCGCTCTGCAGGCTGCGGGCTTCACCGTCACTTCGATTCGTGACGTGACCACGATCCCGCACAACGGTTGCCGCCCGCGCAAGCGTCGGCGCGTCTGATTGTTTGGACTGCCGCGGGCGATATGCACCCGCGTTGTTTTTGAGATGCGATGACGCGGGTCGCTCCCGCGCCGCATAACCTCCAACGCCAGTGATTTTGATGGCATGGGTGAACAAGTGACGATCCAGAAAAATTGGCAAGAACTCATTCGTCCGAACAAGCTCAATGTGACCGCCGGTTCGGACCCGACACGTTTCGCAACCGTCATCGCTGAGCCTCTCGAGCGTGGCTTCGGCCAGACGCTCGGCAACGCGCTGCGCCGCGTGCTGCTGTCGTCGCTGCAGGGCGCTGCCGTGCAGTCGGTCCACATCGACGGCGTGCTGCACGAGTTCTCCTCGATCGCCGGCGTGCGCGAGGACGTGACCGACATCGTGCTCAACGTGAAGGACATCTCGATCAAGATGCAGGGCGAAGGCCCGAAGCGCATGGTCGTGAAGAAGTCGGGCCCGGGCGTCGTCACCGCTGGCGACATCCAGACCGTCGGCGATGTCGTCGTGCTGAACCCCGATCTGCAGATCTGCACTCTCGACGAAGGCGCTGAAATCCGCATGGAGTTCACCGTGAACTCCGGCAAGGGCTACGTCGCCGCCGAGCGCAACCGTCCAGAAGACGCGCCGATCGGCCTCATCCCGGTGGACAGCCTGTTCTCGCCGGTTCGCAAGGTGTCTTACAAGGTCGAGAACACCCGCGAAGGTCAGATCCTCGATTACGACAAGCTGACCCTGACCATCGAGACCAACGGCGCGATCTCGCCGGACGACGCGCTCGCTTACTCGGCGCGCATCCTGCAGGATCAGCTCAACGTGTTCGTGAACTTCGAGGAGCCCCGCAAGGAGGTTGCCGCCGAGATCATTCCGGATCTCGCCTTCAACCCTGCGTTCCTCAAGAAGGTCGACGAACTCGAACTGTCGGTTCGTTCGGCAAACTGCCTGAAGAACGACAACATCGTCTACATCGGCGACCTCGTGCAGAAGTCGGAAGCGGAAATGCTCCGTACCCCGAACTTCGGCCGCAAGTCGCTGAACGAAATCAAGGAAGTGCTCGCCCAGATGGGTCTGCACCTCGGCATGGAAGTGCCTGGCTGGCCGCCGGAGAATATCGACGAACTGGCCAAGCGCTTCGAGGATCACTACTGAGCGAAACAGCGTATGGCCGGATCATTTTCCGGCCATTACGGCTGATTGTTACAATGGGCGAACGCAGGCAGCCCACCTGAGCAACATGTCCGACGAACCGTCGCGGCAAGTCATCATTAAGGAATAGATTATGCGTCACGGCAAGGTTCATCGGAAACTCAACCGCACTGCGGAACACCGCAAGGCGATGTTCGCCAACATGTGCGCCGCGCTGATCAAGCACGAGCAGATCGTCACCACCCTGCCGAAGGCGAAGGAGCTTCGCCCGATCGTGGAGAAGCTGGTCACGCTCGGCAAGAAGGGCGGCCTCGCGCTGCGCCGTCAGGCGATCAGCGAGATGCGTGACAAGGATCAGGTCAAGAAGCTGTTCGACACTCTGGCACCTCGCTACAAGGATCGTCAGGGCGGCTATACCCGCATCATCAAGGCCGGTTTCCGCTATGGCGACAACGCGCCGATGGCTGTGATCGAGTTCGTTGACCGCGACGTCGATGCCAAGGGCCAGGATTCGGGCCCGGTGCAGGAGACGTCGTCGGAAGCAGCGTAAGCCTCAATCCCATTCGAGAATTCAAAAGCGGCGCCTTGTGCGCCGCTTTTTTATTGCCGGGATGTTTCCTGTGGGGCCACAATGCCATGACCCGCAGGACACGATCCGGCGGTAGCATTTGCAGCCTTGCCCGCCATATGGAGCTTCATAGCAAAGGAGCACGCCATGAAGATCGATCTTTCAGGAACGACAGCGGTGATCACCGGCTCGACCGGGGGCATCGGGCTGGCCATCGCAAGGGGCCTCGCCGGGGCCGGTGCGAGCGTTGTCGTCAACGGCCGCACCCAGGCGAAAGCCGATGCCGCTGCGGCGGCCATCCTCAAGGCGGTGCCAGGAGCCAAGGCGCGCGGTGTCGGCGCGGACGTCTCAACCGCGGACGGATGCGCCGCGCTGGTCGCTGCCGTGCCGTACGCCGACATTCTGATCAACAACGCAGGCATCTTCGAGCCAAAAGACTTTTTCGAGATACCCGACGCGGACTGGACCCGCTTCTTCGAGGTGAACGTGATGTCGGGTGTGAGGCTGTCGCGTGCCTACATGCCGGGGATGCTGAAGCGTAACTGGGGCCGGATCGTTTTCATCTCGTCGGAATCCGGGCTGAACATTCCGAAAGAGATGATCCATTACGGCGTCACCAAAACAGCACAGCTCGGCGTCTCGCGGGGGCTCGCCGAACTGACCAAGGGCTCCAACGTGACCGTCAACGCGGTGCTGCCGGGCCCGACCATGTCGGAGGGCGTCGAGACGTTTGTGAAGGATCTGGCCAAGCAAAACGGCCAGTCCATGGACGAGGCGGCCTCCCAGTTCGTCAAGCAGCATCGCGGCACATCGCTGATCCAGCGTTTCGCCACCGTCGATGAGATCGCCAACATGGTGGTCTATGTCAGTTCGCGTGAGGCGTCGGTCACCAATGGCGCGGCGCTGCGGGCCGAGGGCGGCATCGTCCAGACCATCGCGTAATGTAGAAAATCTGCGCCGGTCAGCGCGATCGTCCCGCAGGATTTTCTCCGGGGCGATCACCGAGACGTCGTGTCGCACGCTCAAAACCCTCGAACCGGCCGGCTGTCACACGTCTGTAATGCCTCTGTCGCATTGATGCGGTCATGCTCATGGCTGCATTGCAACATGACTGCGCGTCTTGTTCGCGACAGCTCGCTTTCTAGATCGAGCGGACTCACCGCCGCTTCTCATCGACTGGCTGATTTCATCGTGTGGACTGCACTCTTGAACGAAAGACCCGCCCATCTCTCGGCGCCGCGCTTTGAGCCGGGTGGCTGGATGCACTGGCCCGATAATGAGGATTACAGTCTTCAGTTCTTGCGCGTGCTCGGGTCGGCGCAGGAGGGCGGCAGCACGATCTCGGAATGCTTCCTCACGGCGAGCCGCATCGCGGCCGGTGACGACGAGAGCTGGTATCGCGCCTGGAAGACCATCGCCGACAGCAGCAAGGCGCGGGGCGACCACGCATGCGCCGCCGGGAATATTCATTCGGCACTCAGCAACTGGCTGCGCGCATCCAACTATTACCGGACCTCGGAAGTTTTTCTGAAACTTGACGATGTTCGCCGCACCGATGCGCTCGAGCGGATGCGTTCCTGTTCTTATCTCCTTGTTACGCATCAGCCGTCAGGCGGCGAGATGGTCCGGATTCCCTGCTTCGGAAACGGCTTCGTCGAAGCCTATTTCCTGCGTGCGCCCGGAGCGGATGCGCGCGCGCCGGCCGTTGTCTGCGTCGGCGGATCGGATCACTTCAAGGACGAACATCTGCACACGCTGTTGCGGCAGGCCCATTCGCGCGGTCTGTCGCTGCTGCTGGTCGATCTGCCGGGGCAGGGCAGCGCCCCCAAAATCAAGGGAATGGTGCGATACGAGGTCGAGACGGCGATCAGCTGCTGCGTGGATTACCTGATTGCGCGCGGCGATATCGACGAGCGGCGGATCGCCATCTTTGGTGGCGGGCTGGGCGCGGCCTATGCCTCACGCGCGGCGGGTCTCGACGACCGGTTTGCAGCGGCGGTGTGCGATGCCGGAATCTGGGACATGCACCAGCGCGTGACGGCGACGCAGTGGATGTCCGCCGGCGGCAGTCAGGACAGCATCGGCGACGAGATTCGCAGGCTGAAGCGTCACGGCGGCATCACCAGCATCAAGTGTCCGATCCTGATGGCTTTCGGCGAGCACGACTGGCTCGATACCCGCCATGCTGTCGCCCTGTGCGCGGCGCTGAAGGATGAAGGCGCTGACGTGACGTTGAAAGTGTTCGCCGCCACCGAGACGGCTTCGGCGCACGGCCAGTCCGATAATCCGACCATTGGCAACGAGCTTGTCTTCGACTGGATCGCTGCACGTCTGACACGGATGCGCGTATCCGCGGACGCCTGACGTTCAGTTCTCCACGGCGATCATTTGCGCGGCTTTCGCCAAACGCCCCTTGAGCGTCGAAAGCTTGTCAGTGAGATCGCGGAACGTCTGGGTGGAGAAATCCGAGAACACGAGATTGTCGGCGACCACCTGCTGCGAATAGAGGTTCGCGATCTGCTTGTGCGCCTTGTCGGTCAACGACATCAGCACCACGCGGGCGTCTTCCTTGGATGCGACGCGGCGCATGAAGCCGTGTTTCTCCAGGCTTTTCGTTTGCGTCGTAACAAAGGACGGATCGACATGAAGTTTTGTCGATACCTCCCTGACCGAAATCCCCTTGCCCTGATCGAGATCGTTGACCGCCATCAGGATCAGCCATTGCGGACAGGTGATGTCCAGCATTCGCGCCCAGTTGGAACGGATTTCCTCGAGATGGGTGTTGATCGAAATGACGTCCCAGATGAACTGCCGGACCAGAGCATCATCGGGTCCGATCGGAGTCGCGTCGCGCGCCGCGCTTCGCGAACCCGCAATATGACGCTGAGATGAAATTTTTTTGGCGGGAAGTCTGCCGGCCATTTATTTTCTACCTTGGCGAGGGAATGCAGGAAAATATGCCAGCCTTTCACTCATTGCAATCACTGCAAGTGTCATCCCGCTGACATGATGTTGCGAGGAAACCACACGAACACGGCCAAATAAAAGCATGAGTAAATCAATTATTGTAATCAGCTGATGCATGCAGGCATTGTCCCCCCGTCAGCCGGAGACGTCGGCTGACTCGCTGGTGATCTCGCCCGGAAGGCGAAGCAACCGGCGGTAAGCGGGGATTAAGGGGCTGATTGGGGTGGCTCACGCCACGGGAAGCGGACCTTTCCTCAATTGAACAATTTTGGAGGTTTTATGAGCAAGATTAAGAGCCTTATCCTGGGTTCGGCGGCCATGCTGGCTGCTGCCTCGGGTGCACAGGCGGCTGATCTTCCCGTCAAGGCGAAAGCGGTCCAGTACGTGAAGATCTGCTCCCTGTATGGAGCTGGTTTCTACTACATCCCCGGCACCGACACCTGCATCAAGCTGGGCGGCTATGCGCAGTTGGACGTGACGATCAACGGTACCGCGCATCATCAGCCGGCATGGAACAACAGTGGGAGCACGGGTCTGGATAACCGCGCATCGGACCGGTTTGTCACTCGCGCACGTACCAGCCTTAACATCGACACCCGCACCGCCACAGAGTACGGCGTTGTCCGGACCTACTGGTCGAGCAACTTCCAGCACACCTCCGGCGACGGCCCGTCGTCGGGCGTGCTCACCATGGACTTCGGCTTCATCCAGTTCGCCGGATTCACTCTCGGTAAGGCGATCTCGGCCTTCCAGACCCCCTGGGGCGGTTCGCCGGTCGGCCTGAACACCTCCAACCTGATCGGCGGCTACGACAACGCCACCGGCATCAACCAGATCGCCTACACTTGGCAGTTCGGTAACGGCGTGTCGGCCCAGGTCGGCATCGAAGACAACCGCGTCATCAACCGCGCTCCGCTCTTCAACGGCGGCGCTCTGATTACCGGTGGCAGCGCTGCGACGACCGCTGGTGCTTATCTCGGCGCTGGTACTCTCGCGTCCAACCAGAACGGCACCGGCGGCAACGTCTCGCCTGACTTCGTCGGTAACGTCAGGATCGACCAGGCAGCCTTTACCGCTCAGGTCTCTGGCGGTCTCCACAACATCCACGGCACTTATTACACCAGCGCTGGTGCTCTCGGTAACGAGTTGAACGGCGGTCCGAGCGATGCGTGGGGCTTCGCCGTTGCGGGCGGTCTTCAGCTGAAGAACCTGCCTACCGGCCGCGGCGACAAGCTTTCGCTGGAAGCCACCTATACTGACGGCGCTCCGAAGTATGTGATCGGCGGCACCACCGGCAACACGTTCGACCATTTCGGCGGTTCGACCGATTTTGCTGGAAGCTACCAGTCGTTCGCTTCGCTGAACCTGTATGACGGTGTTTTCGGCACCGGCGGCGGCATCGAGAAGACCAAGGCCTGGGGCTTCCGCGGCGGCTACGAGCATAACTGGTCGCCGAACTGGCAAACCACTGTGTTCGGCAGCTACACGCACATCGACTACAACGCCAACGCGTCGGCTTTGATCTGCGGCGCCCAGCTGCAGGCCATCGGTATGTTGACCGGCGGCGCAACGGCCAACGGCTATTCCTGTAATCCAGACTTCAACATCTGGCAGGTTGGCTCGCGCACAGCATGGACTCCGGTCCGCAACCTGACGTTCTCTGGCGAAATCATGTACACGATGCTCGACCAGTCGAACTCGGGTTCGGTCACCACGACGGGTGCAGCTCTGATCGGTGGCTTCAAGCCTGCCGGCACCTACGACTACAAGGATCAGGGCATCCTGTCCGGCAACCTGCGCGTCCGCCGCACCTGGTAATCGCTTAACGGCGATTATCACCTGAGCAAAAAGAAGCCCCGGCAAAAAATTGCCGGGGTTTTTCTTCGGGCGAAGCCGGTTCGTTACGATCGCGCTTCATTGAAGACGACGCGAAAATACAAAACGGTCCCTGCGAATGATGCGCCCCACACGCAATTGTGAGGCGATGGCTTGGCCAGATTGTTTGACTAAATAAGGTATCTCGGGCATGTTCTGATTATAGCGCGGCGGTCACACCGCTGTTTCCGATTGCGGATACATACCAGTTTCTCGTGAAATCTCCCGACCTCCGGCAATGCCCTGCCGGAGGTTTTTTATTGGCGACGCGTGAGATTCACCAGCCTTCCAGCACCAGCTTGCCAGTGGAGCGTCCGCCTTCCAGCAGTGCGTGCGCTTGCTTGAGGTTCGCCGCATTGATCTTGCCGAGCACCTTGTCGAGGGTGGTGCGCAGCACGCCGTTGTCGATCAGGCTTGCGACATCATCGAGCAGGTTGTGCTGCGCGATCATGTCGTCGGTCTGGAACGATGAGCGCGTGAACATCGATTCCCAATGCAGGGATACTGCCTTGCCTTTGAGCAGGTTGGCGTTGAGTGAGGTAGGATCGTCGATCAGCCCGATCTTGCCTTGAGGTGCAACGATGTCCACCAGCGCCGCGAAGTGCTGGTCGGTATTGGTGAGGCCCGCGATCAGGGCGACCGGCGGGATTTTGAGCCCATCGATCTGATCCTTCATCGGCTTTGAGTGATCGATCACATGATGCGCGCCAAGATCGAGGCACCATTGGCGGGACTCGGGACGCGACGCCGTAGCGACCACGGTGAGGCCGGTGAGCCGCCGCGCCAACTGGATCAGGATCGATCCGACGCCGCCGGCACCCCCGATAATCAAAAGCGTGCGCGGATCGACGCTTTTGCCGGGCTGTACGCCGAGGCGGTCGAACAGCAATTCCCACGCCGTGATCGATGTCAGGGGCAGGGCGGCCGATTGCGCGAAGGACAGCGTTTTCGGCTTGTGGCCGACGATCCGCTCATCCACGAGATGAAATTCGGAATTGGTGCCCTGACGCTGGATCGAACCGGCGTACCAGACCTCGTCGCCCGGCTTGAACAGCGATACGTCGGGTCCGACGGCATCGACCACGCCCGCGGCGTCGAAGCCGAGAATCTTGGTGTCGCCCACCTTGGGTTCCGCGCGCTTGCGGACCTTGTAGTCGACCGGGTTGGCGGAAATCGCCTTCACCGCGACGCGGATATCGCGCCCGCGCGGCTCCGGCTTGTCGGTTTCGAAATCGATCAGCGCATCCGGCGCGTCGATCGGCAGTGATTTCCTGTAGCCCACGGCTTTCATTGTTCTTGCTCCATCTGTGACCTTGTGGTCGGCAAGACCTACCTGTCGCGCTTAAGCTAAATTTGCAAGTACTGTCATTTTGGGGATATAGTCACCATTCGGATACTAATGGATATCTCCCCATGAAACGACAGGATTTCGGCTGCGCTCCGGGCTGTTCGGTGGAGGTCACGCTCGATCTCATCGACGGTAAGTGGAAGGGGGTCATCCTCTACCACCTGCAGGAGGGGCGGCTGCGCTTCGGCGAACTGCGCAAGCGTCTCCCCAATGTCACCCAGCGGATGCTGACAAAGCAGCTTCGTGCCCTTGAGGAGGATGACCTGATCATCCGCAAGGTGTATGCCGAGGTTCCGCCGCGGGTGGATTATGAACTGTCCGAGACGGGACAACGGCTGCGGCCGGTGATCGATGCGCTCAAGCAGTGGGGTGATGAGAATCGCGCCCGGATTGATACCGCATCGGCAGGCAGGAAGGGCAACGCGCGATCAGTCGCACCGCGTCCGTCGAGGCAGCCGCAACCCGCGTAATCGTGACTTTCGCCACATTGGCGCGATTTTATCTTTGGCATCAGGCTCAGGATTGTTTTTCATGATCGTTGTCCGCGCGCTCATTGCGCTCTTCGTTTCCTCGCTTCTCGCCGCGCCTGCACTCGCGCAGGATCGTTTCGTTCCGCAATCCCCGACGCAGCTTCGGATGTCGTATGCGCCGATCGTTCAGCGCGTGCAGCCGGCGGTGGTGAACGTCTACGCCGCCAAGATAGTGCAGAACCGCAATCCGCTGCTGGACGATCCGATGTTCCGCCGGTTCTTCGGTGTGCCGGGCAACCAGCCCGAGCAAATGCAGCGCTCGCTCGGTTCCGGCGTGATGGTCGATGCGTCGGGTCTCGTGGTCACCAACAACCACGTCATCGAAGGCGCGGACCAGGTGAAGGTCTCGTTGTCCGACAAGCGCGAGTTCGAAGCCGAGATCGTGCTGAAGGACAGCCGTACCGACCTGGCGATCCTGCGGCTGAAGGACGTGAAGGAGAAGTTCACGACCCTCGATTTCGCGAACTCCGACGATGCGCTGGTGGGTGACGTCGTGATCGCCATCGGCAATCCGTTCGGCGTCGGCCAGACCGTGACCCACGGCATCATCTCGGCGCTGGCGCGGACGCAGGTCGGCATCACCGACTATCAGTTCTTCATCCAGACCGACGCGGCGATCAATCCCGGCAATTCCGGCGGCGCGCTGGTAGACATGACCGGCAAGCTGGTCGGCGTGAACACCGCGATCTTCTCGCGCTCCGGCGGTTCGCAGGGCATCGGCTTTGCCATTCCGTCCAACATGGTGCGCGTGGTCGTCGCCTCCGCCAAGGGCGGCGGCAATGCCGTGAAGCGCCCATGGCTCGGTGCGCGCCTGCAGGCGGTGACCCCCGAAATCGCCGAGACGCTCGGGTTGAAGCGTCCGACAGGCGCGCTGGTGGCCAATGTCACCGCGGGAAGCCCGTCGGCAAAGGCGGGACTGAAGCTGTCCGATCTGATCGTGTCGATCGACGGTCAGGTCATCGACGATCCGAATGCGTTCGATTATCGTTTCGCGACCCGGCCGCTCGGCGGCACAGCGCAAGTTGAAGTGCTGCGCGGCGGTAAACCGGTGAAACTCGCGGTCGCTCTGGAAACTGCGCCGGACACTGGCCGCGACGAGATCGTTATCAAGGCCCGCTCGCCGTTCCAGGGCGCGAAGGTCGCCAACATCTCGCCTGCGCTGGCGGATGAACTGAAACTCGACAGCAGCATCGAGGGTATTGTCGTGACCGACCTGCCGGACAATGCGCTGGCTGCGAATGTCGGGTTCAAGAAAGGCGACGTCATTGTCGCCGTGAACGGCCAGAAGATCGGCCGCACCAGGGATCTCGACAAACTCGCAACCGAAGGCTCGCGTCTCTGGCGCATCACGGTGATCCGTGGCGGCCAGCAATTGTCGGTCGTGCTGGGGGGATGAAGTTATCGAAATGGCAGCGTTGCCGTCATCCTGAGGTGCGAGGGCTTTGCCCGAGCCTCGAAGGATGGCGGTGCCTCGAAGTCATCCTTCGAGGCTCACCGCCTTCGGCGGTTCGCACCTCAGGATGACGGCACAACGTACAAAATAAATGAACGTCAAACGCAACGCTCCATCGTCGAACCTCTTTGCCGCAGCCGGCATGGAGCAGGACGCGCCGCGTCCGCTGCCGGACAAGCTGCGGCCGCGGACGCTTGCCGATGTGGTCGGGCAGGATCACATCCTCGGTCCGGATGGCGCGCTGACGCGCATGCTGGAAACGCGCACGCTTGGCTCGCTGGTTTTCTGGGGCCCCCCCGGCACCGGCAAGACCACGGTGGCGCGGCTGCTGGCGGATGCGACCGAGCTTGAGTTCGAACAGATTTCAGCGGTTTTCTCCGGCGTCGCCGACCTCAAGAAGGTGTTCGATGCCGCACGCGCCCGCCGCGAAATGGGCAAGGGCACGCTGCTGTTCGTGGACGAGGTGCATCGCTTCAACCGCGCGCAGCAGGATTCGTTTCTGCCGGTGATGGAGGACGGCACGGTGGTGCTGGTCGGCGCCACCACGGAGAATCCGTCGTTCGAACTCAACGCGGCGCTTCTGTCGCGGGCGCGGGTGCTGGTGTTCCAGTCGCTCGACACCGAGGCGATCGAGAAGCTTTACGCACGCGCGGAGGAGGTCGAGGGACGAAAGCTGCCGCTCGATGCGGAAGCCCGCGCGGTGCTGGTGCGGATGGCGGACGGCGACGGCCGCGCCGCGCTGACGCTGGCGGAAGAAGTCTGGCGTGCCGCCCGTGCCGACGAGATATTTAACGCCGCGCAGTTGCAGGAAATTCTTCAGCGCCGTGCGCCGATCTACGATAAGTCCGCTGACGGGCATTACAACCTGATTTCGGCGCTGCATAAATCCGTGCGTGGCTCCGACCCGGATGCGTCGCTCTATTATCTCGCGCGCATGCTGGACGCCGGCGAAGACCCGCTGTTTCTCGCGCGCCGCGTGGTGCGGATGGCGGTGGAAGACATCGGCCTTGCCGATCCGCAGGCGCTGGTGATCTGCAACGCCGCCAAGGATGCGTACGATTTTCTTGGGAGCCCCGAGGGCGAACTTGCGATTGCGCAGGCGGTGATCTATCTCGCCACCGCGCCGAAGTCCAACGCGGGCTATGTGGCATACAAGGCCGCGATGCGCACGGCGAAAGAGGGTGGCTCGCTGCTGCCGCCGAAGCACATTCTCAATTCGCCGACCAAGCTGATGAAATCCGAAGGCTATGGCGGCGGCTACGAATACGACCACGACACGCCGGAGGCTTTTTCCGGACAGGACTACTTTCCGGAAGCACTCGGCCGCCAGACATTCTACGATCCACCGGACCGCGGCTTCGAGCGCGAGATTCGCAAGCGGCTCGACTACTGGGCGAAGCTGAGAAGGGAACGCAACGCTTGACCGATTTTCAGGTCAATCTCGACGCTTATTTTGCGCGCGTCGGTTTCGATGGACCGCGCACGCCGACGCTCGACGTTCTGACGCGCATTATCGTGCTGCATCAGCGGGCGATTACGTTTGAAAACCTGAACTCGTTCGCCGGGCTTCCAGTGGTGATTGATCCATCCGTCGTCGAACAGAAGATCATTCACGACGGGCGCGGCGGTTATTGCCACGAGCAGAACCAGTACTTGCGCCTTGTGCTCAAGGCGCTGGGATTCGATGCGCGTTTGAGGATGGCGCGAGTCCGCTGGATGCAGCCGCCTGAATCGATGCCGCAGCGCGGGCACATGACCCTGAACGTTGCGGTCGAAGGGATCTGGTATCTGAGCGATGTCGCGTTCGGAGCGATGACGCCGACAGCGCCGCTGCGCCTCGATACACCTGAGGAGCAGGCGACGCCGCACCAGACCTACCGCGTGGTCCCGATCGGCGATTCGCTTCATCTTGAAGTGAAGCTCGGGGAGCATTGGCGGCCGGTCTACAGTTTCGACAGCGTTGACTATTATCCGGTCGATTTCGAAGCGGCCAACTGGCAGGTCTCGACCTATCCCGCTTCGGAGTTCGTCAGAAATCTGGTCATTGCGCGTCCGACCGCAGACCGCCGCCAGATTCTCAACAACACCCAGCTTTCGATCCGTCTTGGCGATGGCACCGTCGAGAAGCAGACATTGTCCAATGTCGATGAGCTGCGTTCGACGCTGACAACGATGTTCGGCATCAAGCTGCCTGCTGATACAAAAATCGATCACGCCCTTGAAGGGCTGTTTCAAACCGAGGGCCGATCATGAGCCGCCGCGACAGAAAACCCCTCGCCAAGAAATCGGAGCGCGGCGACAAGCGCGGAGCGAAGCGCTCCACCGACAAACGCTCATCCGACAAACGCGGGTCGGGCAAGCCGTCGTTCGGTGATCGCGGACCGGACAAGCGTCCCGCCGGATTCGCCCCACGTCGTCCGGCTGCGGAGTTTTCCCGGTCGGCAAAGCCGATGCGTGAACAGCGCCCCGAGCCGGTGAGGGAAGAGAAGCCGGCGCCGCCGCCGCTGCCGACCAAGGTGCAGACCGTGATCGTCACTGCCGACGAGAACAACATGCGCGTGGACCGCTTTCTCGAGCACCGCTTTCCGGGACTGTCGTTCTCCCACATCCAGCGCATCGTCCGCAAAGGTGAACTGCGCATCAACGGCAAGCGCGCCGACAGCAAGGATCGCCTTGAAGAAGGCCAGAGCGTTCGCATTCCGCCGCTCAAGCTCGACGCGCCGAAGGTCGGCGGTGAACTGTCCGAGGCCGCGACCAAGACGCTCGACGAATTGCGCAAGATGATTCTGTTCGAGGATGCCGACGTCATGGTGCTGAACAAGCCCGCTGGCCTGGCGGTGCAGGGCGGTTCCGGCATGACCAAGCATGTCGACCTGATGCTGGAAGCGATGCGCGACGCCAAGGGCCAGAAGCCGCGTCTGGTGCATCGTCTCGACCGCGAAACCTCCGGCTGTCTCCTGATCGCCAAGACGCGATTTGCCGCAACGGCGCTCACGGGTTCGTTCCGTCATCGCTCGGCGCGCAAGATCTACTGGGCGCTGGTGGCCGGTGTGCCGAAGCCGAAGCAGGGGCGCATCTCGACATATCTCGCGAAAGACGAGAGCGAGGAAGATTCCATCATGCGCGTCGCGGCGCATGGCGACGAGGGTGCGGCCCATGCGGTGACATACTATGCGGTGGTCGAGGCCTCGGCGCAGAAACTGTGCTGGGTGTCGCTGAAGCCGGTCACCGGGCGCACCCATCAGCTGCGCGCGCATATGGCGCATATCGATCACGCCATCGTGGGCGATCCGAAATACTTCAACAAGGAAAACTGGGAACTTCCCGGCGGCCTGCAAAAGCGGCTGCATCTTCTGGCGCGGCGCATCGTGATCCCGCATCCGCGCGGCGGGTTCATCGACGTTACCGCGCCGCTGCCGCCGCACATGCTGCAATCGTGGAACCTGCTCGGCCTTGAGGCCGATCGTTTCGATCCGATCGAGAACGCGCCGGAGGAGTGATCACGCGAGGGTGATCCTCTTGCCGCCGCTGTCCGGGATAACGATATGATCGTGATGAAACGAACCGCATTCGCAATCGTCCTTGCGTTATCCGCGACCGTGTCTGGTTTCGCGCACGCGCAGGTCTTCCCGCCGGGCGGCGTCAACAATCAGCCCGTGATTCCGTTCCCGGTCGCGCCACCGGCGCCTCCGCCGCCGCCAATCGTGGTGCCGACGGTGCCGCAGATGAATTCGCCGCCGCCGTTCGCGTTGCAGAACACCACGCCGGGCCGCGTGACGCAGGACACGCCGCCGAAGCGGGTATTGAAGCGCGAGCGCCGTCCGTCGTTCAGCGACCGCGTCGCGCGCTGCCTCGATGATGGCGCGGCGTGGGGTCTCAACCCGAACCAGCGGGCGGCGTATTCGCGCCAGTGTGCTAACCAGTAGGGCATGACCCGTGGGGGATACCGGTTTTCGGAAACGGTCATCCCCGGAATAATGAGAAGGCCAGCGAATATATGCGCGAACTGTTCGATGAAGTTGCCGGCAAGTCGCCGCTCGATCCGCGTGAAGCGTCGCGCAAATCGTCCCGTACGCCGCTGCGCAAGCGCTTCTACACCAGCGCGGGCGTGACTGAAGGCCCGGACGGTTTCGCGGTGACGCTCGATGGCAAACCGGTTCGCACACCGGGCCGGAATCTGCTGGCCGCGCCGACGCGCGATCTCGCCGAGGCGATGGCGGCGGAGTGGGACGCCCAGAAGGACGACATCGATCCGATGGCGATGCCGCTGACGCGGCTGGCCAACAGTGTGATCGACGGCGTCGCGAAAGATGTTCAGGCCGTCGCCGACGATGCCGCGAAGTATTTCGAAACCGATCTCCTGTTCTATCGCGCCGGTTTCCCCGATGCCCTGATCGCGCGGCAGGCCGAGCACTGGGACCCGGTGCTGCGGTGGGCGGCTGAAGCGCTCGGCGCGCACTTCATCTTGACCGAAGGCGTCATTCATGTGCGTCAGCCGGAAACCGCCGTCGCGGCTGCGCGCAATGCCTTGCCCGCCGAGGCCTGGCCGGTCGGCGCCTTTCATGTCGTGACCACGATCACAGGCTCCGCGATGCTGGCGCTGGCGCTGAAGCACGGCGTGCTGGATGGCTCGCAGGTCTGGGCTGCGGCCCATGTGGATGAGGACTGGAACAGCGAGAAGTGGGGCGCGGACGACGAGGTCGAGGCCCGCCGCGCCACGCGGCTGAAGGATTTCGAGGCCGCGGCAAGGGTGCTGAAAGCGTTCTCGTAGCCGGGACGACATCCTTAATTGGTACATGGTCCCGCTGTGGTTTCGGTTAACAAGACGTTTACGACGCTGGGCTAGCGTGGCGGCCGAACAAGGCCTCCAGCATGTCGATTGCCATCAATCCCGTCTTTCCGGTTGTCGCCGCCCAGGGTGTTGCGGCGGGTGTGGCGTTGCAGCCGGGCACCGTGATCGACGCGACTGTGCTGAAACAACTCGATGCGAATCTGGTCCGCATCGCGATCGCGAATCTGACCATTCAGGTGTTGTCCGAGGTGCCGTTACAGGCCGGCCAGACGCTGCAACTGGCGGTGTCGCAAACACCGCAGGGCGTGCGGCTCCAGATCGTGCCGGGTGAGGGCGACGCGCCGTCGCCGGCTTCTGCCGCGTCCACGGGTGCCGCCAAGACAGATACCATCAGCGTACCGAAGGGCGACGTGCCGGTGCAAACCGCCGCCGCAGGGCGCGTGCTGACCAATCTCGAAGCGCTCGCGGTGTCCGCTGCGGTTCAGACCGCCGCCGCACGTCAGGGCAGTCTGTCACCGTTGTTCGCAAATCTCGGTGTGGCGGCGTCATCGCCCGTGCTGCCGCAAACACTCCAGCAGGCCGCCGCGCAATTGCTCGCGCAGCGCACGCCGCTCGGCGAAAATCTGACCGGAGACGCGCTGAAAACGGCGTTCCGCAATTCGGGGCTGTTCCTCGAGCAAAGCCTCGCATCCTCGCAAGCTTCCAACGGCCCGGATCTCAAGGCCGCGCTGATCGTGTTTCGCCAGACCGTTGCGTCGTGGCTCGGCAACATGCCGGCACCGGGCGCTGCGCCGCAGACGACAAATGTGCCGCCGTCTGCCGCGCCGCCGTTGTCACCGGACGGCGGGGATATTCTCATGCCGCAGGCGCCGGTCCACGTCGCGGAGGACGCCGCCGAACACGACGGCAAGATTCGTATCTATGCGCCGAACGAGCCGCTGCCGACGGCGGCGAACCGCGTTGCGGCGGCGGGCGCCGGGCTGACCGCGCTTCAGGAGGTGTTGCAGGGTTTTCCGAAGGGCGTGCAGGACGCGGTTTCAGACTTGCTCGATGCGGAAACCCGCGCAGGTGCTCCACATATCCAGACCGAAGGCGATGACGTGGTCGCGCGCACCCATGTGCCGCCGCCGCCGTTTCGTGGCTCGGAAACGGCGGCGCAGCCGGCCGCGCTGCCATCGCTCGCACCGGACGACGCGCCGGCCACCATGGCGCATCGCCTGATCGAGGATACCGATGCCGCCTTGGCGCGGCAGACGCTGTTGCAGGCGGCGTCATTGCCGGTGGACCTGCCGGGCGCGCGCAACGATCCGACCGTGCCGCGCTGGAATTTCGAGATTCCCTTTGTCACACCGCAGGGCACGGCGGTGGCGCAGTTCGAGATTTCGCGCGACGGCGCGGGCCATGAGGCCGAAGCGGCGAGCCGCGTCTGGCGGGCACGGTTCTCGCTCGATGTCGAGCCGAGCGGGCCGGTGCATGCGCTCGTGTCATTGAGCCATGGGCGAACATCGGTGCGAATGTGGGCCGAACGTTCCGCGACTGCGGCGCAACTGCGCATCAACGCGCCGCAATTGTCGCATGCGCTGCGCGAAGCCGCCCTTGAACCCGGCGACATCGTGATCGGCGAGGGCGCACCGCCGAAGGCCGCCCCGCCGCCCGCCGGACATTTTCTGGATCGCGCATTATGATCTCCGAGACTAAGAACACCCTCGCGGTCGCGCTGCACTATGACAGGAAGGGTGCGCCGCGCGTCGTCGCCAAAGGCAAGGGCACGATCGGCGAGAAGATCATCGAGATCGCCAAAGAGAACGACATTCCCATTCAGGAGAATGAAGTGCTGGCGGGTGCGCTATCCAATGTCGAGCTTGGGGACGAGATTCCCGCCGAGCTTTACAAGGGCGTGGCGGAAGTCCTGATTTTCGTGATGCGGCTGACGGGACGGCTGCGCTAAAGCGCCGGCGCCGGTCCGAAGAAGCCGATGATTTTCACCAGCCGCCCGTCGGGTCCGATCTCGCCAAAATCGATCGACGTGTCGCCGGCAGTGCCATCGGCCTGCACCAGCCGCCACAGGAAACGCACCACGTTGTGGTGGATGTCGATGCCGCTCATGAATTCAAGCCGCGCGCCGGGCCGCCCGGCTTGAATCTTGGCGATGTGATTGTTCAACTCATCGCGTCCGCGCAGGTCGGCGCGCGGATCGACATAGACCCCGCTGTCGGTCCAGCACTGCCCCAGCAGTTTCTGCCGGGCCGCTTCATCGGTCTCGTTCCAGGCCGCCAGGTACTGCCTTACGACGGTTGCTATGCTGCCGGTATCCATGCGTTTCCCTTTCAATTTCCACCAAGTCTATCGGGTCTCGCCAGTCCGTAGCAACGTCATGATTTGACCAAGAAGCGCGTCAATTTAGCCGCGATCCAATATTTACAGGTGCCTTCCGTGATTCACCGCCGCCATGCTCTTTCACTCGTTGCCGCAGCCGCCGTCATCCCCGTACGCGCGTTCGCCGATGTCGTGCCTCGATACGAGGTCGTCAAGAGTCTTCAGAAGCATTTCACCGACGAAGGCACCGTCGGCGCCTTTGCGGCGTTTCGAACCGACGGTCAGCAGGTGATCGCCAGCGACAATTCCCGCGTGCGCAACGCCGTTCTCCCGGCATCCACCTACAAGATTCCGCATTCGGTCATTGCGCTGGAAACCGGCGTCGTCGCCGATCCGGACAAGGACGTTTTCAAATGGGATGGCGTGACGCGCAGCATTCCCGAGTGGAACAAGGACCACACCCTGCGGACCGCCATCGCGGCCTCCGCCGTCCCGGTCTATCAGCAGATCGCGCGGCGGATCGGCAAAGAGCGGATGCAGAAGTATCTCGACGCATTCGAATACGGCAACCACAATATCGGCGGCGGCATTGATCGCTTCTGGCTGACCGGGGACCTGCGCATCAGCCCGATGGAGCAGATCGCATTCGTCGACAAACTGCGGCGGCGGGCGCTGCCCGTGTCAAAACGCGCGCAGGATCTGACCGCGGACATTCTGCCGGTGACCAGGGCGGGCGACAGCGTCATCCGCGCCAAAACCGGATTGATCGGCGTCGATGACAAGACCGCCGTCGATGGCGTGAAGGCGAGTCTCGGCTGGCTGGTCGGCTGGGCCGAAAAGGGCAGCGCGCAGACCGTGTTCGCGCTCAATCTCGATATTCGCGAGCCGAAGCACAGTGCCAGCCGGATGAAGGTTGCGCAGCGATGCCTGAGCGACATAGGAGCCATCTGACATCTTGTCCGGTTTCGCGCCTGCGTGAAACCGGCTAGGCTCCAGCCAACCAAAAAACTCAGGGAGCCGGAACCATGTCCTCATCAGCCGCCGCCGCGATCACGCCAGCCTCATCCTGGCGGGATTTCGCCACCCGCTACAACGCCGCATGGAATGCACACGACGTTCCGGCGATCATGGCGATGCATGTGGACGACACCAGCTACCAGCGCCACGGCAATCCGAAAGTCTACAAGGGCAAGGATGTGGTGGCCGAGCAGTTCGGCAAGGACATCTCCGGATTGCCGGGCATCAAGTTCGAGCCGGTGGCGCTCCACGGCAGCGACGATCATTTCGTCTCGGAATCGATCCTCACCGCGACCTCCGCCGACGGCAAGCCGGTGACCATGGAACTGGTCGACGTCATTACGCTCCGCGACGGCAAGGTGGTGCACAAGTCGAGCTATTTCGTGCAGAGCCGCCCGCCGAGATAGAGCGAGTGAAGCGAAGCAATCCATAGCCACAAGCGTAAATTGGATTGCTTCGTCGCAAGCGCTCCCCGCAATGACGAACTGAAGCTGCCGGCCGCTCAGGATGAGGGACGCGCATCCTTCCCGATCCGTCCAAGGTGGGTGAAGCCGAATCCGGCATCGTATTTCAGGCCGTAGCCGAGCGCGCGGTCGATGCCGATATGCGCGCACCAGATCAGGGACAGGTGCATCGCCAGCGCCGACGGCACGATCATGCCGACAATGCCGAGCAGCATCGGCAGGATCGCTGCGTGGGCGATATTGTAGCTTGCGGCGCCCGCGCGCGGGCCTGCGAGATACCCGGCAAAGCTGACATCCGGCGCCAGCAGCAGGATCGCGAACATCCACCACGAGCCCTCGAAGTAGCTGTAGAACACCATGCAGGCGACGGCGAGCGCCGCGCCCTCCAGCCGCAGCAGGGTGCGGACCCCGCCGGTGACGGCGCCTGTAGCCGGTGTCTTGATGGTGTCGGTCATGGCCAGCGAATCCCCTGTCGTCGGCGTTTTTACCACGCGGCGCGGGCCGTCCGGAGCCGCCATTCGGGGGCCCGCCGGGCCATTTTCCCCCGCCCGGACCGCGTGCTAGAAAGCTGCCCAACCAAGGCGGCGCCCGCCGCCCAACACAAGATTCTGGGGCGAATTCCATGAAGAATATCCTCGAAGCACTCGATCAACGTCGCGCAGGGGCCAAAAAGGGCGGCGGCGAGAAGCGCATCGAGGCGCAGCACGCGCGCGGCAAGCTGACCGCCCGCGAGCGGATCGAACTGCTGCTGGATAAAGGCTCGTTCGAGGAATTCGACATGTTCGTCGAGCATCGCTCGGTCGAGTTCGGCATGGAAAAGAACAAGATCCCCGGCGACGGCGTCGTGACCGGGTGGGGCACGGTCAACGGCCGCACCACGTTCGTGTTCGCCAAGGACTTCACCGTGTTCGGCGGCTCGCTGTCCGAGACCCACGCGCTGAAAATCACCAAGTTGCAGGACATGGCGCTGAAAGCACGCGCCCCGATCATCGGGCTGTACGACGCGGGCGGCGCGCGCATCCAGGAAGGCGTCGCGGCGCTGGCGGGTTACTCGTATGTGTTCCGCCGCAACGTGATCGCCTCGGGCGTCATTCCGCAGATCAGCGTCATCATGGGTCCGTGCGCGGGCGGCGACGTTTATTCGCCGGCGATGACCGACTTCATCTTCATGGTGAAGAACACCAGCTATATGTTCGTCACCGGCCCCGATGTGGTGAAGACCGTCACGAACGAAGTGGTGACGGCGGAAGAACTCGGCGGTGCGTCGGTTCATGCCACGCGTTCGTCCATCGCCGACGGCGCGTTCGACAACGACGTCGCGACGCTGTTGCAGATGCGCCGGCTGATCGACTTCCTGCCGAGCAACAACACCGAAGGCGTGCCGGAATGGCCGAGCTTCGACGATATCGAGCGCACCGAAGAGTCCCTCGATACGCTGATCCCGGCCAATCCGAACCAGCCTTACGACATCAAGGAACTGATCCTGAAGGTGGTGGACGAGGGGGATTTCTTCGAACTCGCCGATACGTTCGCGAAAAACATCGTCACCGGCTTTGGCCGCATCGCAGGCAAAACGGTGGGCTTCGTCGCCAACCAGCCGATGGTGCTGGCGGGTGTGCTCGACAGTGATGCCTCACGCAAGGCCGCGCGCTTCGTGCGGTTCTGTGACGCGTTCAACATTCCGATCGTCACCTTCGTGGACGTGCCGGGCTTCCTGCCGGGCACCGCGCAGGAATATGGCGGGCTGATCAAACACGGCGCGAAGTTACTGTTCGCCTACAGCCAGTGCACCGTGCCGCTGGTCACTGTCATCACGCGGAAAGCTTACGGCGGCGCGTTCGACGTGATGGCCTCGAAGGAAATCGGCGCGGACATGAACTACGCCTGGCCGACGGCGCAGATCGCGGTGATGGGCGCGAAGGGCGCGGTGGAAATCATCTTCCGGCAGGACATTGGCGATGCGGACAAGATCGCCGCGCGCACCAAGGAATATGAAGACCGCTTCCTGTCGCCGTTCGTCGCCGCCGAGCGCGGCTATATCGACGACGTCATCATGCCGCACTCGACCCGCAAGCGCATCGCCCGCGCGTTGGCGATGCTGAAAGACAAGCACGTCGACGTGCCGATGAAGAAGCACGACAACATTCCGTTGTGAGGGATTTTTTGTTTTTTACCGGAGCAGAACGCCACCGTCGGGCCGGATCAATCGTGGTTTTGGTGGATGGAGTGGGGGGAGTTGAATAGGTAAGTTAGCTTTTCTCTTTAAAGTGCTCACTACTCGACCGTAGGTTCCGTCCTCCAGCACGCCTAAATTCAAATGTGCAGCATCAATTGCTGCCCCCAGCTTACTTGTCCATTTTCCGTCTGGCAGTTGTCGCGCCACATGCTGGGGGCCGTAGTTGTTGGCGTATATCGCGACCTTTTCAAAACCTTGTTCATAGTCGGCGGTGTCGCAGTCAACAAAACCCACGCGCACCAAAAATGCTTTTATTGATTCAATGCTTTCGTCTCGGTCCATATCTGGGGGCCAAGAACAAATATTCCGATTATCCGGCCAAATCGGGAGTTCTTCGTAGTGAACCGCCCATGCGAGACAGTTGTAGGCATCTGTCGCGCGACTAGTGGGAGTAAGGTTCCACTCTGTAACATTTGGATGGCCGAACGGCATTTGCTATTTAGTGAATCCATGAGATTGACTCCAAACAAGCCAAGCCTCAGCCATCTCATTTAAATTACCTGCGCTGTAGTTGGGCACTGGGTTCGCTTTGGTTATATCCTGCAAAATTGGAAACCAATGTAAGCGCACCTCACCCTGCTGCATTCTTTCCAATACTAATTTTGCGCCTGCTGCACCGGTGTTGACGATGCGGGCAAATAGGGGATGCCTTGTCATTGAAGCGATAGATGAAAGCCAAGCCGTTTCTTCCAACCAAGAAGTAATGAAACCCTCAGCTAGCTCTCTCTCAGATTGCTCGTAAATTCGAGTCAGAAAAGCTCGATTGTAAAAATTCTTAGAGCCTCTTGTCCGCGGAACTCTTCGACCAAGAGGGCGAACGTCAGCGCGTCGATTCCATTCTTTTTGCGAAGATGTATTAGAAAATTGATTTGGATTTGGGATGTAGTTCAACGAACTTCCTCCGATTCTCCAATCATATTGTCATACTCTTTCAGTCTTTCTGTAAGCCAATCTCGAATCTCTTGCGCTTTATCGCGACTCATCATGAGATCAAAATCGATTTCGCGCACAAATCCAGTTCTTCCTTCAAGCACGGTTGCTGCGCTGAGAACGTTTTTTTCAGCGTCGACGTCATGCTCTGTAATTTGAGGAATAGCTGGCCGCTCACTATAGCACGCCATATGAAGGAAGCCTTGGCCAGTCCAGCCGCCAAGGGCGCCATCTACATGGCCAACTCGAAAGAAGTTGCTCTTGATATAGTGGAAGCGAACACGCTTTGAAGAAGTATCAATCATCGGCGGCCTCTCTTTAGCGGGCCCTTTATCACGAAAATGTAGTTCCGAATCAATTGGATAATTCAAACCATTTTGTGCTTCTAAATCGTAAATGCTAGCAAGATCCATGGAGTTTTAGAATATAATCCTATAAGCGAGTTGTCAGTCCCCATGCCCCACATCCTCGTTGTCCGTGCCACTGTCCCCGCTGAATCCCAACGCGCTGCGTTCGATGCGTGGTATTCGCGCGAGCATTTGCCCGACGCCGTGAAGTCGTTCGGGTCAAAGCGCGCGCGGCGCTACTGGCTCGCCAACGATCCCGCCGTGCATCTGGCGATGTATGAATTCCAGGACCGCGCGGCGCTCGATGCCGCCGCAGGCGGCGAGGAGATGAAGCGCCTCATTAAAGACTTCGACCGCGACTGGCCGCAGGTGAAGCGCACGCGCGAAATTCTGGTGCAGGCTGAGGAATATTCGGGCGCGTAGCCCGGATACAGCGAAGCGAAATCCGCGAATTTCGCGTGATACCGCCCCGCATTTCGCTGCGCTTCATGCGGGCTACGGCTCGTCGCTCCACAAATGGTTCGTCATCACCGGGCTTGACCCGGTGATCCACGTCTTGCTTGCGAAATTTGAGCAAAGCGTGGATGGCCGGGTCAAGCCCGGCCATGACAATGTGGACTGGTTCGCGAGTACTTGCGCTTCGCATCTACGCACGCCCCGCGCAGCGCCATCATCGGAACTATGCTAATTACAGCCATGCAGCCCGCCGAATCGGTACTTTTTTTCTTCGGATTGTTCGCCATGGTCGCCGAGGCCATGACGGCGGCGCTTTCCGCCGGGCGGCGCAAGATGGACTGGTTCGGCGTCGCGGTGCTCGGATGTGTGACCGCGCTTGGCGGCGGCTCCCTGCGCGACATGCTGCTCGGGCATTATCCGCTGCTCTGGGTGAAGCATCCCATGCTGCTGCTGCTGACCGGAGGTGCTGCGCTGCTGACCATCGCGCTGGCGCGCGTGGTGCATCGCTTTCACACTCTCTTTCTTGTGCTCGATGCCATCGGCCTCGTTGTCTTCACCATCATCGGCTGCAACGTGGCCATGAGCATGGGCCAGCCGCTGACCATCGTGGTGGTGGCGGGGATGATTACCGGATGCGCCGGCGGCGTGCTGCGCGATATTCTCTGCACCGAAGTGCCGCTGCTGTTCCGCAGCGAACTTTACGCCAGCGTCTCGCTGGTGACGGGCGCGCTCTATGTCGCAGGCAACCATTTCGGGATCTGGCATGTCGCGGTGGTGATCGGCTCGGTGGCGTTCGGCCTGACGTTTCGCCTGCTGGCGATCCGCTACAAGTGGGAAATGCCGAAGTTCATCTACGAGCGCGAAGGGCCGCACTGAGCGTCCGATCCTGACGCCGGCGGGACGACACGGCGGCCTGACCAGACCGCCGTGCGATGCGGGCAGGTTACGCCGCCTTGCCGCGCTTCTTCAGTTCTTCTTCCGCGCGTTTCTTCAATTCGGCTGCGCTGACGTTCTCGACATGCGTGCCGACAAACCAGCTGTTGCCCGCGGGGTCCTTCACGCCGCCGGAGCGGTCGCCGTAAAACTGGTCCGCCGGCTCCATGATCGAGGTGCCGCCTGCCTTGATCGCCTTCTGATAGGAAGCGTCCGCATCAGGCACGTACAGATAGAGCATGGTCGGCGAAGCCTTGGCGAATTCCGATGAGTCCGCGATCATGATCATCGAGTTTCCGATTTTCAGCGCGGCATGCATCACCTTGTCGTCGGGCCGCTTGGTCATTTCGTCGACCAGTTGGGCGTCGAAGGCTTTTTGAAGAAAGCCAATAACCTTCTCCGCGCCATCGACAATGAGATAGGGCGTGACGGTGTGGTATCCGTCGGGAGCGAACTTAACCTTGGAAGCCATGAGCAAACTCCTCGTTTCGATGAGAGCGACGAGAAACAATCCGCGTCCGGATCAATCCGGTGATGACGGGCGGCCGCGCGCGGCCGTCGCGGGTTGCTCGGCCGGAGTTTCCTCCGCAATTGCGACGGGACCGTGAACCAGCCGAACCATGCACGCTTCCGTGACTCGCAGCGGACCGCTGCCTCGCGCGGCCATTTCCACGGCCTCGGCGATCTCCTGTGTGATGGCTGACTGTTCCGACGGGGGAAGGGCGCTGATGTAGTCCAGCGCATCTTTCAGCGTGGCAATCGGGCGGCCCTTGGCGGGAACGATCGGCTTGACGAAACGGCTATTCCACGGCACGGGCAACTCCTGCGTCCCATGGCCGGATTAAGTTCGCCGCGCACAATTCGTTCCGAGAACCAATCGGCCTGTTGCGCGTTGTTTGGTATGCCCAAGAAAAAAGCGCTGCCTAGAAAGCTGCTGAGGCCGATGTCCCGCACATCGCCGAAAAACTCTCCCGTAAAGCTGCCAATGGCGACGCAGCCGCCTGACAATGGCCGCGGCGTGCCACAGCAAATGACATCGCGCATGAATGTCATCGGTCCGAGGGAACCGGTGCGCAGCGACAAGGTGAGGTGCGCGAAGACCCGTGCAAACTCGCTCGCGAAGCAGCGCGATCAACTGCGCAATGGAACTCCCGCGCGCGAAGCGTCATGAAAAGCTTCGCGAATGGCGCGAATGATCTGAAAAGGCGAACGATCTTTGGAATCAGCCCGGCGTCAGCTTGTGCGCCGGACGCGTGCAGTCGCGCCCGCGACGATCTGCATGAGCACGCCGAGCAGCCAGCCACATGTCAGCAGCAATGTGAAGGCGGGCGTCGCATCGGAATCGGCCACGATGGAATAAACCGAGATGAAAGCTGCCGTGGCGGCGAGAAAGGTTCCGGCCGCGCTCAGAAGTTCGACGGGGTCAGTCGGCTGATCTTCGCCGTCCATGCGCGCCGGGGTGGACCCGCTCGCGCGATGCGGCGGCACGTCGATGCCGAGATAGAAGCCAATGGCGCCGAGGATCATGAGAGTCAGACTCATGGTCACGGAATCCAGGATTTCGAGCCCCGCGCTCGAGACATGGGCTGCGACGAACAGGCCGCATGACGCACCGGCCATGGACAGGCCAAGCCGTTCGATCACATGGGCGCATCTTGAGGTGCGGGAGCGGTAGGCTCGGTGGGCGATGATGCTGTCTGCCATCTTGGACCACTCACGGAACAGCAAATTGTTCCCGTCATCACCGAGGAAATCGCGGTTTGTTTAGGCGCGAGCGCGGCGGTTCGAAAGATACCCATTCGATACCTCTTCCTGACTCTTGACTTGTCCTTAAAACTAGGATTATATTCCTTCTATCCCCCCCGTCATGAGGGGCGTTTCGCGATCGTCACGATACGCGGGGTGGGATGCAGTGGCCGCTTGCGGCGTTCGACTTTGCGGCTGTGAAAAGCACCGCGAATGACGACGGCGTCGCTCGCGGACGGCTGAAGTCGCGTGGTCCTGGCGCCTCGATGCTGGCGTCGAAAGGAAATAGCGAGTCGTCGCTTCGTTCGCGAAGGTGGCGGAAGATCGTAGTTTCCAGAACGGTGGCGAAAGAGCCCGTCCACCGGGGAGAGCGCGGAATAGGCCGTTCCAACCATTGCGTGCGGAACGCCGGATGTATCCGGCGCGACCGTGGCGACGACGCTCGTGTGCTTTCTACTTTTGCACACGAGGCTGCGGATGCGCTTGCGCATCCGGCGTTCCGCGCGCCCTCATTGAAGGGTGAAGCGATGACAGATTTTCGGGCGCCCCCGCGCCGTCACAACAACAGGGGCGATGGCGCATGCTCGTTATCGGCGCGGGTTTTCTCTGGCGCGAACGGGGCAAGCCCCGCGCGCGTTGCCGTCATAACAACAGGGGCGATGACGCACATCTGCAAGTGCGAGCTGTTTGAAAATCACATCGGAACGGGAGATGGCGCGAGATGCGCGTTCAATTTTCGATGTCGTCCCCGCGAAAGCGGGGACCGGGTGCAGCGATGACAAGGAAAGAGTTGCCCCGCCACTCGCGACAAGACCGATGGCTTAGGGAGTATGGGTCCCGGCCTACGCCGGGACGACGCACGGAGATATCTTCCGCCATATCAACACATACGGCCGTCATCCTGAGGTGCGAGCTCTTGCGAGCCTCAAAGGGTGACAGCAATGAATGCGGATCGCGCATTCTTCGAGGCTCGCCGCCAACGAGGCTCGCACCCTCAGAAAAGAAAAACCCCGCCGAAGCGGGGTTTGGATTGTGAGCCGTCCAGTTCACCACCAGGTGCGGCAGACGCGGTTCGGCCCCCAGTAACGACACTTGCGCACCACCGGCGGGCGAACGACGACCGTGCGGCCACGGTTCAAAACACAGCGGCCATACGGGCCGCGATGGAAGCCGCGGCCGCAGCCGCCGGCGACCTGGATCACGTCGGCGCTGATGCCGGGCGCAGGCGCTGCGGGCATCGCGTTGGCGGCGCCGAAGCCGGCTGCGGAGACTGCGAGAAATGCTGCTGCGAACAACGTTTTCATGGTGTCTTTCCTCGGATCAATATGTTGCAAAGTTATGTTGCGACGGCCCGGCCGGGGCTGACCAGGAAGCCGGAATCAGATCGCCGACATTGGCCGGCGCGAGATATTATTCTCCCGAACATTGACACAAGATGAACCGATTGTGATTGCGGACGCAGGTCAGGCCCTCATGGGTTGCAGAGGGTCAGCTTGGTTTGCAGTCGCGCATCTGGAACCTGCTCGGTTCAGTCTCCATTCATGCGGGCTGCGGAATTCTTGATGCGAACGAACATCGGAGAACGCATCATGGATCGGCGCGGTTTTCTCAAGCTCGCTTTTGGCGTCGCCGCTGCAGGCGCCGCGACGATAACAGCCGCGCGCGCCGCGCCGTTTGCGCCGCAAGCACTGACGGCCAAGCCGCTTGAGCCGGATCAACTTCCGCAAGCCGCTATCGCCAATGATGACGATTTGAACGAAGCGCGGATCGAGCAGGTGCGGTGGGGACGCCGCCGTTGGCGTCGTCGTCGCTGGGGCTTTCGCCGCCGCTACTGGCGTCGCCGCAGGTATTGGGGATGGCGTCGACGCCGCCGCTTCCATCGCCGCCGTTACTGGCGTCGCCGTTACTGGTGACGAGTTACCGCGCGGGTCGCCGAGAGCGTGCTCGCGCTCTTATTCATGCGTCGACAGGAACCAAATGGGATCACACCGCGTTCGTTGTGCTTGCGGGACAGTCGTGCCGTGAAACGTTCGCCTCACAAGGAGAAGAAATTAATGGAGCGTCGTGATTTTCTGAAGTTTGCGTTCGGCGTCGCTGCCGGCGCAGGTGCCATTGCTGCCGCGACATCCGCGGCCATGGCTGCGCCAATGCTGTCCCCGCATCAGGATTTGATGAACAGCCCGAAGCCCGAACCGGACATGGCCGCCAAGCCTGCGGTGGGCGACCAGGATGACGCGCGCGCCGAACCCGAGAATGTCCAGTGGCGTCGCCGCCATTACCGTCGGCGCTATCGTCGTCATTACCGCCGCCATTATCGCCGGCACTACCGCCGCTGGTAAGCAGCGGTTGAATTTGGACGAGCCCCGGCTGATCGAGCCGGGGTTTCGTTTTATGGGAGAGGTGTCGGGCTTACTCGCGCCGGCATTTACCAGCGAGGTTGCGGCGGTATCCGACCTGACACTTGCGCGCGAAAAGCCGCATCAGTCCTGGTCCTTTTGGCTGCGGACGGCAGACCCCGCTGGACAGGCGATGAAATCCGACACCGCATCCGTCTTTCACAGCCACCACATCGCCGCGCGCCGTTGTAGCCAGAGAGGCGAGCGGCATGGCCTGAACGGCTCCCGAGCCGAGCATGGTTGCTACCAGGATAGCGGCCGCTCGAAAGGTCTTCATCGTCGGGTCTCTCAGCGATCAGAGCTTCGGCGCGTTGCCGAGCGGGGTCTTGTTCAGGGCTTCGTTCTTCTCGGCGGCGAAAGCATCCGCGTCGATCTTCGCCGCGCTGATGATCTGCTTGAAGTCGATCAGCGTGAACTCAGCCTTGCCGACCCGATCCGGCGTGATGCCGGGAGAAATTTCCACCGTCAGGAGACCGTCGCAGTTGGCCGTCTTGGCCTCGGTCACCAGCTTGTCGAGCGCCTTTTCGAGCGTCTGAACACGCTTTAGCTCCGCGACGCAGCTTCCACGCCCGTTCGAATCGTTCAGCGCGACCGCTGCCTTGGTATTGATCGGAGCATTGAGCGCGTCCAGCGCGGAGGCCGGGGTGTATTTCTGCTTCACCGACATTGTCTTGCCAGCCTTGTAGAAATAATAGATGCGGCCGTCGCCGATAGCGGTCGGAACGCCGTATTTGGCCCGCACGCTTTCGATCATCTCGGATTTCGATGGCTGCTTGCCCGCTGCGAAACCGAGGTTGCGCGAAATGTAATAGGCGCGATTTGAGCTGGCGGGCGACGAAAACGCCGCCATCATCGATTCGCCGGGATGATTGCTGGTCGCGGGCGACACAAACTTCATCGACGTGACATACGTCACGTTGGTGCCGCCGAATTTCTGCTGGGTTGCCTCGGGTTTCACGCCCGGCAAATCCTTCAGGTAGGCTTCGAAAATCGGCGAGGCCTTGCTGCCTTCGATATTGCTCGACATGCCGACGATGTCGGGTTGCAATTTTTTGGTGAATGCTGTTTCGGGAATCTTCGGCTTGATGTCGTAGGCCCAGCCGGTGGCCGTAACGGAAAACAGCGCGACAAATGCGACTAACCCACTGCGAAACATGGAACACCCTGTCAGGAAATCGGGACATCAAAAGCGCGAAAAGCGCAGCGAATTACGCCAATTTTTGCGCGGCGCTGTCAACTGCGGATTGTTGCATTAATCGCCCGGCGCGCCGAACAATGCGTTAAAGCGCGTGGCGCCTTTCGGCGAAAACGTCACGACGCGGTTGCCTTTTTCGCGCTTCGCCCAGTTCAACTCATAGAATCGAGACAGGATCGCCGCACCGAGCGAGCCCGCGAGATGGCTGCGCCGCACGCTCCAGTCGAGACAGGTCTTGCACAGCGGACGACGCGACCCGCCGAGGGCCGGTAGGTCGATGCCGAAATCGGCGACGAACCGCTCACCCTGGGGCGTGAGCGCGACGTTGCCCTTCTGCGAGCGCAGGAGCTTGTTTTCCGTCATGGAGTCGAGCATCCGGACGCCCAAATCGCCCGCGAGGTGATCGTAGCAGACACGGGCGCGGCGCAGTCCGGGGTCGGCGGGTCCGGTCCGCACGCGCAGATGGCCGGCGCGGGCGGCGAGTCCCATCAATCCTTCCAGCACAGCGGCGACGTCAGGTCCGGAAAGCCGGAAATAACGGTGGCGGCCCTGCTTCTCGGGGACAATGAGAGCGCCAGCCTCGAGCTTGGCGAGATGCGAACTCGCGGTTTGCGGGGTGATGCCGGCTTCCTGCGCGAGTTCGGTCGCGGTGAGGGCGCGGCCGCTCATCAGCGCGGTCAGCATGTTGGAGCGCGCGGGATCGCCGACAAGCGAGGCGATCATGGCCATGTCCGGTCCGGCTTTCATACTTCGATCCTAGTCGAAGCATTGAGAGCAGGCAACGGTCTAGGTCTGTTCAGACAAGGAGCATCTCATGACCGTCACCGTCTTCATTCGTTACCAGCTCGATCCGTTCAGGCGCCATATGTTCGAAGCCTATGCGCAGCGCTGGCTCACCATCATTCCAAGATGCGGAGGTGATCTGCTCGGCTACTGGATGCCGCACGAAGGCACGGACAACATCGCGTTCGGGCTGATTTCGTTTCCGAGTCTCGCGGAATATGAGTCTTACCGCGCGCGCCTGAAGACCGACCCCGAAGGTGTTGCAAACTTCAATTTCGCGCATGAGCACAGGTTCATTCTCGCCGAGGAGCGGACCTTCTTGCGGCAGGTGCAGGGCTGACGCTACGTGGTGCCGATTGATTTCACAGGACGCCGACGGCATCGTCGGCCGCGGCACCAAAGATATTCGACAAACAATATCGCCGGGAGGACCAAGGAATGCCGGTATCAATCGCCCAGAAGCGCGCGGATTTCAGAAAACTTCACGAAAGCGGGTGCTTCGTGCTGCCCAATCCATGGGATGTGGGCAGCGCGCGTCTGCTTGCCGGCATGGGCTTCAAGGCGCTGGCCTCGACCAGTTCGGGATTTGCCTGGTCAACCGGACGCCCGGATAACGATTTGCCGGTGGGTCAGGTTCTCGATCATCTCAAGATCATCAACGATTCGACCGACCTGCCGCTCAATGCCGACTTCGAAGCGGGGTTTGCGGATGATCCGGCCGATGTTGCCGCGAATGTCACGCGCGGCGTGGCGACTGGCGTCGCGGGGTTGTCGATCGAGGATTCCACCGGGGACGCAAAGCAGCCGCTCTACGAAATGAAACTCTCCGTGGAACGGATGCGGGCAGCGCGCGCTGCGATCGACGCCACGAAGCAGGACGTCATGCTGGTCGGGCGCTGTGAGAGTTTTCTTGTCGGCATACCTGATCTCAATGCGACTATCGCGCGCCTGACGGCATATGCGGATGCGGGCGCGGATTGCCTTTACGCCCCAGGCATCAAGACCAAGGAGCACATTGTAGCGGTCGTCAAAGCCGTGGCGCCGAAGCCGGTCAACTTGCTGGTCGGTGCGCCGGGCGGCTTGACAGTTGCGGAACTGGCGGATCTCGGCGTTCGCCGCATCAGTGTCGGTGGCGCAATGGCGCGCGCCGCATGGGGGGCATTTCTACGTGTGTCGCGCGACATCGCGCAGAACGGCTCGTTCGCTGAATTCGGAAATGCCGCCTCATATGCCGAGATCAATGGCCTGTTCGGCGGCGAGGCATTTTAGCAAGCAAAGAAAAACGGCGGACACCGCTCAGATGCCCGCCGCCTGTATTCAATTCGCGACGTTTACTTATTTTGATGCTCCGGCGGGAGCCGCGTTGTTCTGCGGAGCAGGCGGTGCCGGGTTGGCCGCTGGCGGCGGAGTCGGCTGAGCAGGGCGCATAGCCGAGCCGGTGGTCTGGCCGGCCGGAGCGCGAGGTGCCTGTGCCGTGCCGCCCGACGGCGATGCCGGCGTCGTTTGCGCTGTAGGCGTGGCATCGGGCGATGTACTGGACGTATTCAGCCCGTAGAAGACGACGCCGAGAATTGCCACAAGCGCGATCGCGAACACCGCAATTCGGCCGCCGCTGGCGGGGCCTTCGGCCAGTTCTGGATCTGCTTGAAGCTCGTTGTCAAACTGTTCCGCTCGGCGGCGATTCAGTTCATCGTTGGTCGGAGTTGCGCCGTAGGGATCGTTGGGGTTGCGCTCGATTGCCATGAATCAGTCCTCCAGTCGTTGCATCTCCACAGACAATCGCCGGGCGTCGGAGACGTTCCGCGCCACCGGCGATCATTCCATCGCGGATTTTTGGAACTCTTCAGGCCGGGTTCTCACCGCGTCGCCGAACCCGTCGTCTGGCCTGTCGTGACCGCAGGGCTGGTGAATGCCTCATGCGAGGCCGGATTCATGCGCGACAGAAGAAGGGCGAAAACCACAAGCAGCGCAACACCGATAAGGGCTTTGACGGGTTTACCCCGCTGATGCTCGAGTTGTTCGCTCGTTTTGACCGGCTCGTCGTAGACGCCTTTTTTCCCGTCCGACGACCAATCGTTTGCTGACAGGGTCATGATGTTCGAATCCTCCGCTTATCTGGGCAGCCGTTGAGGTTTGCCTCGGCAGAGGTCAACGGCTCACTCGCCGGACGTGTTCCGGCCGAGGGTTGCACAGGCGGCGGGGCAGCATTGCGGTGCCAACCGCACTGCAGCGAACACTTTGGCGCATTCAGAAGCGCAACGCGGCCGGTAATCTCCTTTCGAAGCGAGCGGGAAATGCGACACAACAGACCGGGTTGGCCGGGAAAGCGAACCGAAAATTGCTTTGCGAAAACAAAGGTCTGATGAATGCGATTTATGATGTGCTGGAAACGAAAAGCAACATAGACTGTTTCTAAGTAGACTCGTGAAGTCGCAACCAAGAGCCCGGCAAAGAGGCAGTTAAATTATGGGAATTAATCAAGGGCCGATCAGTCTCGATCAGAAGTACACGCAGGCATCGGGGCACGTTTTCCTGACCGGTATTCAGGCTTTGGTTCGGCTGCCGATGGCGCAGGTCAGGCGCGACAGGGCTGCGGGTCTTAACACTGCCGGCTTCGTCACCGGCTATCGTGGATCACCACTCGGCGGCTACGATCAGCAACTTCACGCAGCCCGCAAGCATCTCGCTCAATACGATGTGAAATTCCAGCCGGGCGTCAATGAGGACCTTGCGGCTACCGCGATCTGGGGTTCGCAACAGCTCAATCTTTCGCCGGGTGCGAAGTACGACGGCATTACCGGCATCTGGTACGGCAAGGGCCCCGGCGTCGATCGCTGCGGCGACGTATTTCGCCATGGCAACGCGGCAGGTTCTGCCAAAAACGGTGGCGTCCTTTGTCTCGCGGGCGACGACCATGGCGCCAAATCCTCCACTGTGCCGCATCAGTCAGATCATGCATTTATCTCCGCGCTGATGCCGTATCTTTACCCGTCGAGCATCCACGAGATGATCGAGATGGGATTGCTCGGTATCGCAATGTCTCGTTATTCCGGCTGCTGGGTCGGTATGAAGGTCATCACCGAGACGGTGGAGACCACGGCGGAGATCGATCTCTCTGACGAGATGACGCCGTTCATCATCCCGACCGATTTCGAAATGCCGCCGGGCGGCCTCAACCTGCGCTGGCCGGATGACCGCTACGCGCAGGACAAGCGCCTGCAGGACCATAAAGGGTTCGCCGCGATTGCATTCGCGCGCGCCAACAAGATCAACCGGATCACCATGGATTCGCCGAATGCGCGGTTCGGTATCATGGCATCCGGCAAAAGCTACGAAGACATTCGTCAGGCGCTGCGCGAACTCGGCATCACGCCGGAGGTCGCAGCCAAGATCGGCCTGCGTCTTTACAAGATCGGCATGCCGTGGCCGCTGGAGCCGCAGGGCGTGCGCGAATTCGCCGTCGGCCTTGAGGAAATTCTCATCGTCGAAGAGCGCCGCGAGATCGTCGAGAACCAGGTCAAGCAGGAGCTGTTCAACTGGCGCGACGATGTGCGCCCGCGCATCATCGGCAAGATGGACCATCACGACAAGCGTTTCCTGCCGTTCGCCGAAGAACTCAGTGTCGCGTCGCTGGCGAGCTCGCTGACCGAACGGCTGCTGCAACTCGACCTCAATCCTGAGATCGTGGCGATGCTGCGAGCGAAAGCCGACTGGTTCAACGGCCGGCAGGCCACACAGGTGCAGGCCATCGCGCCGGTGACCCGTACACCATACTTCTGCTCGGGCTGTCCGCACAATTCATCGACCAAGGTGCCGGACGGCAGCCGCGCGATGGCCGGTATCGGCTGTCACTTCATGGCGCTGTGGATGGACCGCAACACCGAGACCTTCACGCATATGGGCGGTGAGGGCGTGCCGTGGGTGGGTATCGCGCCGTTCACGAACGAGAAGCACGTGTTCGTCAACCTTGGCGACGGCACATACTTCCATTCGGGCAGTCTCGCGATCCGGCAGGCGGTCGCGTCCAAGGCGAACCTCACTTACAAAATTCTCTACAACGATGCGACGGCGATGACCGGCGGTCAGCATGTCGATGGCGAGCTCTCGCCGCAGCAGGTCACGTTCCAGCTTCACAGCGAGGGTATCCGCGACATCTATCTTGTGTCGGAGAATCCCGAAGCTTATCCGGCGTCCGACATCGCGCCGGGCACCAAGGTCGCGCATCGCGATCAGCTTGATGAAGTTCAGCGCACGCTGCGTGAAGTTCCGGGCTGTTCGGCTATCGTGTTCGTGCAGACCTGCGCCGCCGAGAAGCGCCGTCGCCGCAAGCGCGGATTGATGGAAGATCCGTCGAAGCGTGTTTTCATCAATTCGTCCGTTTGCGAAGGCTGCGGCGACTGCTCGGTGCAGTCGAACTGCATCTCGGTGGAGCCGCTCGAAACTGAACTTGGGCGCAAGCGCGCCATCAACCAGTCGAGCTGCAACAAGGACTATTCCTGCGTGAAGGGGTTCTGTCCGTCCTTTGTCACCGTGGAGGGCGGCACGCTGCGAAAGCGCGCGCCGGTCGATCTCGGCGATTTAGGCGAGCTGCCTGCGCCCGCTTCGGTGCCGCCGCTGGACAAGCCGTATAACATCGCGGTCGGCGGCGTGGGCGGCACCGGCGTGCTGACCATCGGCGCACTCCTCGGGATGGCCGCGCATATCGAAGGCAAGGCGAGTATGATCCTCGATATGTCGGGGCTCGCGCAGAAGGGCGGCGCCGTGTTGAGCCATGTGCGCCTGTCGAAGAACACCGCGGACGTGACCTGTTCGCGCATCGTGACAGGCACCGCCGATCTGCTGATTGCAGCCGATGAGGTGGTCGCGGTCGCCAAGGAAACGATTACGCTGGCCGAGTCGTCACGCACCTATGGTGTCATCAACACGCATCTCATTCCAATCGCGGACTTCATCCAGAATCGCGATTTCGATTTTCAGCGCGGCAAGGTCAATCGCGTGCTGGAAAATGCGTTGCGCAAGGATTCCGCGTTTCTTGATTTCACCAAGCCGGCCGAAGCCCTGCTGGGCGACTCGATCGCGACCAACATGATGATGATGGGCTACGCCTATCAGAAGGGCCTGTTGCCGGTCAGCGCAGAATCCATCGAGCAGGCGATCGAGCTCAACGCGGTCGCGATCAAGATGAACACCCAGGCGTTCCGTCTTGGTCGCCTCGCGGCGCACGATCCTGCGCGGCTCGCGGCAATGATGAAGGGCGATGAGCCCGAGGCGCCGAAGACACTCGATCAGATGTCTCTCGACGAGGTCATTGCTCATCGCACGCAACTGCTGACCGACTATCAGAATGCTGCCTACGCGACGCAGTATCGGAATCTTGTCGATCAGGTGCAGAAAGCTGCATTCGATGGCGGATACGGCGAGGCATTGCCGCGTGCGGTCGCGATCAATTACGCCAAGCTGCTCGCCTACAAGGACGAGTATGAGGTCGCGCGGCTCTACACCGACGGCAAGTTCGCGGAGAATCTCGGCAAGCAGTTCGAGGGTAATTTCAAGATCAGCTTCAATCTCGCGCCGCCGATCCTGCACAGTGGCGTCGATGCACTGGGCCGTCCGCGCAAGCGTGAGTTCGGCGCATGGATGTTGCCGGTGTTCCGGACGATGGCGAAGTTCCGCTTCCTGCGCGGCACGCCGCTTGATCCGTTCAGCTACAGCGAGGATCGCAAGCTCGAACGCAATCTGATCAAGGGCTATGAGCAGGATGTGGTAACTGCGATGAAGTTGCTGTCGCCGAAGACCCATGACATCGCGGTTGAACTGCTGTCGCTGCCTGACCAGATCCGGGGCTATGGACCTGTCAAGGAGGCGTCGGTCGCAAAAGCGAAGGCGAGATACGAGCAGCTTGCCAAGGATCTTGTCAATCCACCGCCGATGATCGTGCCGCAGATCGCGGCCGAATAGAACGCGGTAAATGCGTTTGTTCGCCCTGCGGAATTCAAGGTGCTTGCCAAGCCTGCATAAGCGGGCGAGATAATCCGCTGGACGAGACTCCAGCGGAGACATCTTTTGACCATCAAGAACAAAGCCTACATCGCGGGGATCTATGAGCATCCCACCCGGCACGCGCCGGACAAGTCGACCGCGCAACTGCATGCTGAATGCGCCAAGGGCGCACTGGAAGATGCGGGCCTGACCAAGGCCGACGTGGACGGCTACTTCTGTGCCGGGGACGCGCCGGGCGGTGTGATGCCGATGGCCGATTATCTCGGCCTGAAGCTGCGGCATCTCGATTCCACCGAGACGGGCGGGTGTTCCTACATCATTGCCCTTGGGCATGCAGCAGAAGCGATTGCCGCGGGAAAGTGTTCCGTGGCGCTGATCACGCTGGCCGGAAAGCCTCGCACCGGCCCGATGCCGCCGCGCGCGTTCGGTCCGGAGGTCGATTTCGAATCTGCTTATGGTGCAACAACCCACAACGCGTATGGCATGTGCGCCATGCGCCATATGCATGAGTTCGGCACCACTAGCGAGCAACTCGCCTGGGTCAAGGTCGCGGCTTCGCATCACGCGCAATATAATCCGCACGCGATGCTGCGGGATGTCGTCACGGTCGAGGACGTTATCAACTCGCCGATGATTTCCGATCCGTTGCACCGTCTCGATTGCTGCGTTGTCTCTGACGGCGGCGGCGCGCTGGTCGTGACCACGCCGGAAATCGCCAAGTCGCTGAAGCGCCCGCTGGTGCGGATGACCGGTCACGGTGAATCGCTGAAGGGTCCGAACGGCGGACGCAAACTCGACCTGACCTATTCGGCGGGTGTATGGAGCGGACCGCCGGCATTCGCCGAGGCAGGCGTGACGCCGAAAGACATCAAGTACGCATCAATCTACGACAGCTTCACCATCACAGTGGTGGTTCAGCTCGAGGACCTCGGTTTCTGCGTGAAAGGCCAGGGCGGCAAGTTCGTCGCCGACGGCAACCTGATTTCCGGCGTCGGCAAATTGCCGTGGAACACCGACGGCGGCGGGCTGTGCAACAATCACCCGATCAACCGTGGCGGCATCACCAAGATCATTGAGGCGGTGCGGCAGTTGCGCGGCGAGGCGCATCCGAAGGTTCAGGTCCCGAATTGCGATCTCGCGCTGGTGCATGGCACTGGCGGATTGCTCGGTGTGCGGCATGCGGCTTCGACCGCTATTCTGGAGCGCGTATGATGACTGACAAACCGAAGTATCCGGCGCCGGTCGGCAACCCTGAGACCGCGCACTTCTGGGACGCCGCCAAACAGGGCAAATTCCTCATCAAGCGCTGCACCGCGTGCAATGAGCCGCATTACTTTCCACGTTCGATCTGCCCGGTGTGCTTCTCCGACCAGACGGTATGGGAAGAGAGCAAGGGCGAGGGCGTGATCTACAGCTACAGCCTGATGCGAAAATCGCCGACCGGACCGTACGCCATTGGCTACATCACGCTCGATGAAGGTCCGTCGTTGCTGACGAATTTCGTGGACTGCGATCTGGCGGCGCTGAAAATCGGTCAGCGCGTGAAGGTCGTGTTCAAGCCGACGGACGGCGCTCCGCTGCCGTTCTTCACGCCTGTCGGATAACAATAATAATAGCGAGGAAACATGCCGATCAAATACGATGAGGTGATGGCGCTCAAGAATGTCGGTCAGAAGTATGCGTGGACCGACCGCGAAGTGATGCTTTACGCCTATGGCATCGGCATGGGTGCCGATCCGATGGACCAGAAGGAGCTGTCGTTCGTCAACGAGGGTTACTTCACGCCGCGCGACCTGAAGGTCGTGCCGACATATGCATCCGTCGCGGCGTGGGGCGCGAATGCTGGTCACATCGACGTTAATCGCGTCATGGTCGTGGACGGTGAGCGCGACATCACCTTTCACAAGCCGCTCCCGGTCACCGCGAACATCACGGCGGATTCCAGCATCCTCGGCGTCTTCGACAAGGGCAAGGACAAGGGCGCGGTGATCCTGCGCAAGACCGTGCTCAAGAACGAGAAGGGCGAGGATATTGCGACGCTGATCGCGTCGCAGTTCGCGCGCGGTGACGGTGGCTTCGGTGGCCCGTCTGACGGCCAGCCCGAACCGCATGCTATTCCGAAGCGTGCGCCGGATATGACCGTCGATATCTCGACGCGCCCGGATCAGGCGCTGATCTACCGGCTCTGCGGCGATCGCAACCCGCTGCACAGCGATCCGGAATTCGCCAAGCGCGCCGGATTTGATCGCCCGATCCTTCACGGCATGTGTACCTATGGCCTGAGCTGCCGTGCCGTGTTGCAGACCTATGCGGACTACGATCCGCTGGCGTTCAAGCAGCATGTGACGCGTTTCTCGTCGCCGGTATTCCCGGGGGAGACCGTGTCGTTCGATCTGTGGAAGGACGGCAATGTAGTTTCACTTGAAGGCCGCGTGAAAAGCCGAAACGTTACCGTCATCAAGAACGGCAAGACCATACTCGCTTAAAACAAGAAAAAACCGGAGGACACGATGGGTCTGCTCGACGGCAAGGTTGCAATTATCACGGGCGCGGGCGGTGGGCTCGGCGAAGCTTACGCCAAACTGTTCGCCCGCGAAGGCGCGTCGGTCGTTGTCAATGACCTGGGCGGGCCGCGCGACGGCACTGGTGCCGACACCTCGATGGCGCAGAAGGTTGTCGATGCGATCAAGGCGGAGGGCGGGAAAGCCGTTGCCAATGGATCGGATATCTCGACCATGGCAGGCGGCCAGTCCGTTTTCGATGACGCGATCAAGAATTTCGGCCGCGCTGACATTCTGGTCAACAATGCCGGCATCCTGCTTGATGGCACTTTCGCGAAAATGAGTGAGGCGAACTGGGACAGGGTGATGAAGGTGCATCTGAAAGGCACCTTCTGCGTGACCATGCCGGTGTTCAAATGGATGAGGGAGAACGGCGGCGGCGTCATCGTGAACACGTCATCGACCTCGGGCCTGATCGGCAATTTCGGCCAGAGCAACTACGGCGCGGCCAAGGGCGGCATCTGGGGCCTGAGCAATGTGCTCGCCATCGAGGGCCGCAAATATAACATCCGGCTCTGGACGCTGGCGCCGGGCGCACTGACGCGCATGACGGCAGACTTGCCGCGCTACATCGAGAATCCCAAGGCGGCGATGGGACCGGATGAGATCGCGCCGGCGGTGCTTTATATGGTCAGTCCGCTCTCCGGCGAGCAGACCGGCAAGGTGCTCGGCGTCTCCGGGCCGCGCGGCGTGCGCGAGATGAAAATGTTGGAAATGGAGGGCTGGAAGCCCGGCGGCCCCTGGAAGGCGCAAGATATCGTGAGCCATGCGAAAGAGATTTTCTTCGATGAGCAGGATAAGCTGGCGGCTCGCAGATTCTAATCCCAGAAAGTAACGGCATATGAAGCTGACCCATGAGGCGAGCGGCACGTTCGCCATCGCACCGACACCGTTTTTCGAAGACGGCCGCATTGACTATGACTCGATCGACCGGCTGACGGATTTCTATGCCGAGGTCGGCTGCAACGGCGTGACTGTGCTGGGCATCCTCGGCGAAGCGCCGAAGATGGAGGCCGATGAATCAATTCAGGTCGCGACCCGCTTCATCAAGCGCGCCAAAAACAAGCAGATCATCGTCGGCGTCTCGGCGCCGGGCTTCGCCCAGATGCGCACACTGGCGCTTGCGTCGATGGACGCCGGCGCCGCTGCCGTGATGATCGCGCCGCCGCCGTATCTACGGACCGATGAGCAGATTCTCGGATATTTCAGGCAGGCGTCTGAGGCCATCGGCAGCGACGTGCCATGGGTGTTGCAGGACTATCCGTTGACGCTGACTGTGGTTATGACACCGTCTGTGATCCGGAAGATCGTGATGGACAGTCCGTCCTGCGTCATGCTGAAGCATGAGGACTGGCCGGGGCTGGAGAAGATTTCGACGCTGCGCGGTTTCCAGAAGGACGGCTCGCTGCGGCCGCTGTCGATTCTGGTGGGCAATGGCGGGCTGTTCCTCGATTTCGAGATGGAGCGGGGCGTCGATGGCGCCATGACCGGCTATGCATTCCCGGATTTGCTGGTCGATGTCGTCAATCTCTCGAAGGCCGGCAAGCGCGACACCGCGCATGATTTGTTCGATGCTCACCTGCCGCTCATCCGTTACGAGCAGCAGCCGGGCGTTGGTCTTGCGGTTCGTAAATACGTCCTCAAGAAGCGCGGCAAGATCGCGTCGGATGCGCAACGCAAGCCGGGTTCGGCCATGAGCGCGCTGGCGCGCAGCGAGGTTGACTATCTTCTGTCGCGCGTCGGGCGCGTCGATAAACGGGCCAACATTGCATGAGCGATAACAAGAGCGCGCCGGATACATCGAAGGCGTTACGAACTGCCTCCACCGTGCTGTTGCTGCGCGAAGCGGCTGGCAGCATGGAAATCTTCATGGTGCAGCGTAATCGCCAGATCGAATTCAGCTCCGGCGCACTGGTGTTTCCCGGCGGCAGCATGGACCCGGGTGATCGCGAGATCGCAACTGATCCGGCGCTCGTTGCTGATCGCGGCGGTCTCGATGTCGATACAGCGGCTATTCGGATCGGTGGCATTCGCGAGACATTCGAGGAAAGCGGAATCCTTCTGGCGCGTGCCCGAGGATCGTCCTCGCTGGTGTCCGCGGAAAAGGCCGCGGCATTGGGTTCGCAGCGTGAAGCACTCGATGAAGGCAAGGTCAGCTTCGCGGATATTCTGCGCCGGCACGATTTAACGCCCGCGATTGATACGCTGGCGCTCTTTGCGCACTGGATCACGCCGGTGAATTTGCCGAAGCGCTTCGATACGCATTTTCTGCTGGCGCTGGCGCCGCCAGACCAGATCGGCAAGCACGACGGCAAGGAATCCGTGGACTCCATCTGGTTGTCACCGAAGGCGGCACTCGATGCCGCTGCTTCGGGACGCTATAACCTGCCGTTCCCGACCATCCGCAACCTGATCAAGCTCGACAAACTCGGAACCGCGCGGGCCGCAATGGATTTCGCGCGCGCGACGCCGGTAGTGACCGTGGTGCCCGAAATGAGCCTGAACGAGAACGGAACCACCCGCCTGCGGATTCCCGTCGAGGCGGGTTATGACGGCGATATCTTCGACGTTTCCCGGCCCTGATCATCCCGTTCTGCATTGAATCTACCGGCGACCGTCACCATTCTCATGGAACGCGAAGCGCGTGCGTGACGGGGTCCGATGAGATTTGGGAAGATGATTCTAGCAGTTTTTCTGTTTCTCATATTCGCCCCCATTGGCGTCTCCGCGGCATCCTATTTCCTGAGCGACCGCGCATCGGCGAACTGGTACGCCGCCGACCGCTCAAGCGCGGGCGTTCTGCCGCAAGCCACGGAGCATCCCGACGCGCTGGTTCGCATTTATGCGGCGCGCACCGTGCGCTGGCGCGGCATTGTCGCCGTTCATTCCTGGATCGTGTTCAAGGACAAGGGCGCGTCGCGATACAGCCGTTACGATTACACAGCATGGGGTGAACCGATCCGCGTCAACGGCTTCATCGCTGATGGACGCTGGTTCGGACAGGTTCCGGATGAAATATTTCGCGCCGATGGCGAGCGGGCGGCGCATCTCATTCCGAAAATTCGGGCAGCTATCGAGAGTTACAAATACCGCAATCTCGGCGATTACCGCGCCTGGCCGGGCCCGAACTCGAATACTTTTGTTGCTGCAATCATCGATGCCGTCCCCGAAATGCAAGCCGTGCTGCCGCCGACTGCTATCGGCAAGGACTTTCCCTATGACGGGGAATGGTTCGGTTTGACGCCTTCGGGCACCGGTCTGCGCGCCACGCTGGGTGGTTATCTGGGCGTCACCATCGGCTGGCTGGAAGGTGTTGAACTGAATGTGCTGGGCGCGGTTCTCGGTGTGGACGTTCGCCGTCCCGCGATCAAGATTCCGGGACTCGGGCGCATTGGCATGAGCGCCGCACCGGCGTAGTCAGGCATAGCCGCGCGCTGAGGCCTTGAGATTCGCCGATGAGCTTTCCTCCACGACGGATCGTGTGCCTCACCGAAGAGACGGTAGAGACGCTATATTTGCTTGGCGAGCAAGACCGCATCGCCGGCGTATCGGGATATGCGGTGCGGCCGCCGCAGGTGCGGCGCGAGAAGCCGCGCGTGTCAGCGTTTATTTCGGCCGACGTCCCGAAAATTCTCGCGCTTGATCCCGATCTGGTTCTGGCGTTCTCGGATCTGCAGGCCGACATCGTCGCCGATCTGGTGCGGGCAGGGGCGGCGGTCCATGTCTTCAATCAGCGCGACATCGCCGGAATTCTGGCGATGATCCGCACGCTCGGCGGATTGATCGGGGAGGCCGGGAAGGCGGATGCCCTCGCGTCGAAGTTCGAGCACCGGCTTGCCGATGTTGCTGCGGTTGGGCGCACGAAACCGTTCCGTCCCAAAGTCTACTTCGAGGAGTGGGACGACCCGTTGATCAGCGGCATCGGTTGGGTTTCCGAACTGATTGCAGTTGCAGGCGGCGACGATGTATTTCCGCAACTTGCAAAAGCAAAGGCTGCGAAGGATCGCATCGTTGCGCCCGAGGCCGTGGTCGCAGCAAACCCCGACGTGATCCTCGCTTCGTGGTGCGGCAAGAAAGTCGTTCGGGATAAAATCCGCCAGCGGTCAGGCTGGGGTGCAATCGCCGCCGTGCGTGATGATCGCATCGTTGAAATCAAGTCACCGCTGATCTTGCAGCCGGGACCGGCGGCCTTGACCGACGGTCTCGATGCCATCATGGCGGCGCTGCGAACGCCTTAAGCTCGGGCCTCCCGGTGTCTATGCCGCTGCTTATGAAGTCCCAGGACGCCAAGAGCCTTTTTCAATCAGGCTAAGTCGTACTAAAGACAGATTCATATAAGAAAATCTGATCAATGGTATCGCTCAAACAGCTCAAGTATTTCGACGCCGTCGCGAGGTCTCGTCATTTTGGCAAGGCTGCGGAACACTGTGCCGTGACTCAGCCCGCGCTGTCGATGCAGATTCAGGAGCTGGAGAAGTCCCTCGGTGTCCAGCTTCTGGAGCGCAGCCGCAATGGCGTGATGTTGACCGAGGGCGGCAAGGAAATCGCGCAGCGGGCCTCGCGGGTTCTTGCCGACGTGCGCGACATTGTCGATTTCGCGCGGCGGCAGGGCAACGTCCTGTCCGGGCCACTTGGTCTCGGCGTCATTCCCTCGGTGGCGCCGTACATTCTTCCGCAATTGTTGCCGATGCTTCGCGACTCGTTTCCGGATCTCGATCTGCATATTCGCGAGAGCCAGACCCAGTCGCTTGTCAGCGAGCTTGTCGACGGTCAGCTCGATGTTCTGCTGCTGGCGTTGCCGGTCGAGCATCCCGATATCGAGACGATCCGGCTGTTCGATGACCGTTTTCTGCTGGCGATGGCAGCGTCGCATCGCATGTCGAACCGCGTCAAGGCGACACCCGAACTGCTGGAGGAGGACAGGCTGCTTCTTCTGGAAGAGGGGCACTGCATGCGGGATCAGGCACTGGCTTTTTGCAGCCTGCGGCGGATCGAGAACATCAACACCTTTGGTGCATCGAGCCTGTCGACACTGGTGCAGATGGTCGCGAACGGTCTCGGCATGACGCTGCTGCCGGAATTGGCTGCACCGCTCGAGATCCGGCGGGGGGATATCCACCTGATGCGGTTCGCCGATCCGGAGCCGCAGCGCGTGATCGGACTTGCCTGGCGCAGAAGCTCGCCGCGGAAAAGCCATTTCGCCGAATTGGGACAGATGATTACGGCCGCGACGGCCCGGTCGCATGCAAAGACCTGAAAAAGTGACGGCTGGCGGTCTTCTGGGGGTAGATTTCAGGTTCGGCTTGGCTATTGTGCCGCCAGCAGCGCTCCTAGCTCAGCTGGATAGAGCATCGGATTTCGATTCCGAGGGTCGGGAGTTCGAATCTCTCGGAGCGCGCCATTTACACCCAATCGCCAAAGTTACGACGGCTTCGTCAGCCTCGGGCGCAGATGGCTAAGCAGATCCATCGGCAGCGGAAACACCACGGTCGATGATCGCTCACCCGCGATGTCGTGCAACGCAGCCGCCAAGCCGGGTCGAGCGCGAATGTTCGCCCGCAACGTCTGATGTCGTCGCTGAACGGCTTCATCAATCCAGAGCAACAGGCTGATGTCCGGATGAGCGACAAAGCATCTCGGATGGTCAACCGCGAATGCGTCGCCGGAGCGTGCGCGCAGCACCCCAAAGGTGCGTGCGGTGCAAGAGAAGAGGCGAGCCTTCGTTGCAATGCGCAACACCGTTTCGTTGACGCCTCATCTTTTGCGTTTAACATTCAACGCGGCCCGTGAGAGGCCGTGGGAGGAATGCATGATGCGTCTTGCTAGCCCGTCTGCTCGCCGACAACTTTCAACAAATGCCGCAACCCAGCGCTCACCGCTGGGTTTTTTGATGATCGCGTCCGCCGTTGCGACTCTCGCCAGTTTCTCCGCTGCCTCGGCGCAATCGCCGGCGAAGGGGTCGCCTGAACACATCAAGGCAGTCACATCCGCGGTCGATCAAAATTCCATCAAGGCCAACGCCGCCACATCGAATGACTGGCCGGCCATCGGCCTCGACCACGGAGAAACCCGCTTCAGCAAGCTGAAGCAGATCAACACCGACAACGTCAAAAATCTCGGCCTGATGTGGACGTACAACCTTGAATCGTCGCGCGGGGTCGAAGCCACGCCTGTTGTTGTCGATGGAATCATGTACGTGACCGCGTCATGGAGCGTCGTTCATGCCATCGACGTCCGTACAGGCAAGAAAATCTGGACCTTCGATCCGGAGGTGCCGCGCAGCATCGGCTACAAAGGTTGCTGCGACGTCGTGAATCGTGGCGTTGCGCTTCATAAGGGAAAGATCTTCGTCGGCGCCTATGATGGGCGGCTGATTGCCCTTGATGCCGTCACCGGTAAAAAGGTTTGGGAGAAGGACACTCTCCTCGACAAGGAACACTCCTACACAATCACGGGCGCACCACGCGTCGTGAACGGGAAGGTTGTGATCGGTAACGGCGGCGCGGAGTACGGCGCGCGGGGCTATGTCACGGCCTATGACGCGGAAACCGGCAACCAGGCCTGGCGATGGTTCGTCGTTCCGGGCGATCCGTCGAAGCCGTTCGAAGATGAGTCAATGGAGAAGGCAGCCAAGACCTGGGATCCCGCCGGAAAATACTGGGTCAACGGCGGTGGCGGAAACGCCTGGGACAGCATCACCTTCGATCCCGAACTGAACCTCGTCTATATCGGAACCGGCAACGGTTCACCCTGGAACCGCCATCTCCGCAGCCCTGCGGGCGGCGACAACCTCTATCTTGCGTCGATTGTCGCGCTGAACGCCGATACCGGAAAGTACGTTTGGCACTATCAGGAAACGCCGGGCGATCACTGGGACTATACCTCGACCCAGCCGATGATCCTGGCGGACATCAATATCGATGGTGCGCCGAGGAAGGTGATCCTTCACGCGCCGAAGAACGGCTTCTTCTTCGTCATCGATCGCACCAACGGCAAGTTCATCTCGGCGAAGAACTTCGTCGATGTGAACTGGGCCACCGGGTATGACACCAACGGACGCCCGATCGAGGTTGCGGCGGCGCGCGATCCGGAAAAGGGGATGGACAGTATCCCGGGACCTTACGGCGCTCATAACTGGCACCCGATGTCGTTCAATCCGATGACCGGACTGGTCTATCTGCCGGCACAAGGTGTGCCGTTGAACCTGACCCCGCAAAAGGACTGGAAGCATAACGCCAACAAGCCCGGCGATTTCGGCGGCAACACCGGCTGGAATACCGGGTTTGTATTGAACGCGACCCCGCCTAAGAACCTTCCGTTCGGCCGGCTGATTGCGTGGGATCCGGTGAAACAGAAGGAAGCCTGGAAGCAGGAATACGTCGCTCCGTGGAACGGCGGAACGCTGACCACCGCCGGCAACCTTGTATTCCAGGGGACGGCTGACGGCCGCTTCATCGCCTACAACGCAACCACAGGCGAGAAGCTCTGGGAATCGCCGACCGGCACCGGCATCGTTGCGGCCGCCTCGACCTACATGCTCGACGGCAAGCAGTATGTATCCATCGCGGTCGGATGGGGTGGTGTCTTCGGAATCGCCGCGCGTGCGACCGAGAACAACAACCCGGGCAGGGTTTATACCTTCGCCATTGACGGCAAGGCCCCATTGCCGGAGATGACAAAGTACCAGATGGAGAGCCTTGTCGCCGGGGTGAAATACGATCCGGCGGATGTCGGGCCGGGGACCGCGCTCTACGTCAGTAGTTGCGTGACATGTCATGGCGTCCCGGGCGTCGATAAGGGTGGCAATGTCCGAAACCTCGGATATGTCGGCCCCGAGACGATCGCTAACCTGAAGAACTTTGTCTTCAAAGGTCCGCATGTCGGCGAGGGCATGCCGGACTTCTCCGGCAAGTTGAGTGAAGGCGATGTCGTCAAGATCATCGCGTTTATTCAGGGCACCGCGGACGCAATTCGTCCGAAGTGAAACGGCCGTACGGCACGTTGAAAACATGACGGTGAGCGGGCTGCCGAGAGGCGGTCCGCTCGCTCGCTTCCCCGAACTGCGTCACCAAGATTTTCGATATAATTCATTGGCTTACTGGAGCTTTCTGGAATTTTATTGCCGCGCGTGTTCGTCATGCTTAACGGTTTTCAAACACAGTCCCGCCAGAGTCCTGGTGTTGATGAAGCGTATCGAACCGCCGTCAACGTTCGTCACAGACTTCATTGTTTTCCGGGCTTGCATGCGAATTGCCGTTTTCGTGTCAGTCGTCCTGTCGCTGCTGGCCACGGTGCCGGCGCGCGCCGACCTGCGCATCACACGCGACCACGGCGGTTATGTCGAAGAGTACAAGGTGAAGTACCAGCGCATTCGTGTACGGGGTGAGCGCGTCATCATCGACGGCATCTGCAATTCGGCCTGTACGATGGTGTTCGGCATCGTACCCATGAACAAGATCTGCGTGACGCCGCGCGCGAGCCTCGGTTTCCACCAGGCCTATTACGACAAGGCGTTTACGTTCGGCATCAAGGTCAACAGCAGCGCGGGGACATCGGATTTGATGTCATACTATCCTGCGACGGTGAAGTCGTGGATCAGCCGCAACGGCGGCCTCACCAATGAAATGAAGAAGATCAGGAACGGAAGGGATCTATGGAAGATCGTCGATCCGTGCCCGGAAGAGTTCTTCTGACATTCTCTCGTGCCTGGCGCAGAGCATCTTTCTCTCGATTCAATTTTCAAACAGCGTACGCGTTTGGGACTTGTCCCATTCGCGCGAACAAAAGACATGCGCGTTCGTGCCCGCGCTTCTATCGCGCGAGGTGAGCTTTTAGTTTCGCCCCTCAAGCACGCACGAGGCCTGCCTCGTTCGTGCCCTCAAAACTATGAGGGGCATGGAGCGCCGCGAGGCGCACCTTGTAACTGTTTCGCTTCCGGCACCGCGTGCGAGGCGATGTTACTTCCGGAAAGCGCATCGCCTCACGGCGCTCCATCAGCGGCGATTTTGGGCGAGGGGAGCGTGCTTCCGGGTGCGGACGGGCGAACCCTGATCCAGCGGATTTCGCCGCCTTCATCCGCACCACCGTCCAGCCGCGAACGGCAGAGCCACGTAGTTGGCCCGGACGCTGACCCCAGCCTCCCGGACGCAACGGGTGCGAACCGTGCGCGCAGGCGCCGCATCCTGCTCCGCTTCAAAGCGCCCTCGAGAAGCGCCCCTCACGAACAGGACGTGACGAACATAAGAGCGGTTCAGAGCGCGGGGATTGCTGTCCCCATCACGAAATGTTTCGGGACTCGTAGCCCGGATGAAGTGAAACGAAATCCGGGACGAACAGTGAGCGTGGCCCCGGATTGCGCTGCGCTTCATCCGGGCTACGCTTGCTGCTCTTTATCCCGGGATCGCAAGCCAGTCATGGATTCCCGGGTCTGCGCCAAAAGACGCATCCCGGAATGACTGGCAGGGCAAGCCGCATGCTTTGCTACGCTCGCAATGACGACATTGCCTGTGGCATCGCAAGCCTAGAACGTCACCACGCCACGGATCGACTGGCCGCTTTTCATCAGGTCGAACCCTTTGTTGATGTCGTTCAGCGGCATCACATGCGTGATCATCGGGTCGATCTGGATCTTCCCCTGCATGTACCAGTCGACGATCTTCGGCACGTCGGTGCGGCCGCGCGCGCCGCCGAAGGCGGTGCCTTTCCAGACCCGTCCGGTCACAAGCTGGAACGGCCGCGTGGCGATCTCCGCGCCTGAGGGCGCGACGCCGATCACGATCGACTGTCCCCAGCCGCGGTGGCAGGCTTCCAGCGCCTGACGCATCACGGTGACGTTGCCGGTGCAATCGAACGTATAGTCCGCGCCGCCGATCTGGTCTTCCTTGGTCTTCGTCATGTTGACCAGATGCGCGACGAGATCCTTGCCGACCTCCGTCGGGTTGACGAAATGCGTCATGCCGAAGCGCTCGCCCCACACCTTGCGGTCATTGTTGATATCGACACCGATGATCATGTCGGCGCCGGCGAGCCGCAGGCCTTGCAACACGTTCAACCCGATGCCGCCGAGGCCGAACACGATGGCCTTGGCGCCTTGCTCGACCTTGGCGGTGTTGATGACCGCGCCGATGCCGGTGGTGACGCCGCAGCCGATGTAGCAGACCTTGTCGAACGGCGCGTCCTCGCGAATTTTCGCCACCGCGATTTCCGGCAGCACGGTGTAGTTCGCGAACGTCGAGGTGCCCATGTAGTGGTGGATCGGCTTGCCGCCAAGGGAGAAGCGGGAGCTTCCGTCGGGCATCAGGCCCTGTCCCTGCGTGGCGCGGATCGCGGTGCAGAGATTGGTCTTGCGCGACAGGCAGGACGGGCACTGGCGGCATTCCGGCGTGTACAGCGGAATGACGTGATCGCCTTTCTTGACGCTGGTGACGCCGCGGCCAACGTCGACCACGACGCCCGCGCCCTCGTGACCGAGAATGGCGGGAAACAGCCCTTCGGGGTCCGCGCCTGACAGGGTGAATTCATCGGTGTGACATATCCCGGTCGCCTTGATCTCGATCATCACTTCGCCCTCGCGGGGGCCTTCCAACTGAACGGTGGTGATCTCGAGCGGTTTACCGGCTGCGATGGCGACGGCGGCGCGAACATCCATGAACTGAACCCTTGTGCTTTGCATGATGTCGGTCTGCGTTTTTTGAACGCATGGCCCGGCGTATTTGCTGATTGCCCGACACCATAGGATCGGGCAAGCAGTTGCGCAAATGAGCCCGTCGCCGCCCGAGTCAACGTTCGAATCGATCGCCGCGCGGGCCGCGCCGGCGGTCTTCGTCGTGCTGTGGAGCACCGGCTTTGTCGGCACCAAGTATGTGCTGGCTGGAGCCGAGCCGCTGACATACCTCGCGGTGCGCATGGCACTTGCGGCGCTGCTGATGGGCGTGATCGCCGCCATTTACCGGCCGAAATGGCCGAAGGGAACCGATGTGATCCACAGCGCGATCGCGGGACTTCTCGTCCACGGCATCTATCTCGGCGGCACGTCGGTCGCGATCTACCATTCCGTACCGGCGGGATTGTCCGCGCTGATCCCGGGCCTGCAACCGATCCTGACATCCACGCTGGCGAACCGCTGGCTCGGCGAGCGCGTGACGCCGCTGCAATGGACGGGACTGTTGATGGGTCTCGCAGGGACGCTGATCGTTCTGCACGGCCGTTCGCTGTCGGGGGACGCGGGCTGGGGCTGGCTTGCGACCTGCGTTGCCCTGATCAGCATTACGCTCGGTACGCTCTATCAGAAGCGCTATTGCAGCCACATCGACTGGCGCGCCGGAAATTTCATTCAGTTTGTGGCAGCGGGTTTGTTATGTGCTCTCGGTGCATGGCTGTTCGAGACGCGCGTGATCGTCTGGAATCATCAATTCGTATTCGGCCTCGCGTGGCTGGTCGTTGTGCTGTCGATCGGATCGATCGGATTGCTGTACTGGCTGATCCGCCATTCGGCAGCGACGCAGTTCGCGAGCCTGTTCTACCTTGTGCCCGGCGTCACCGCGATCATGGCCTATGTGTTATTCGACGAGCGGCTGGACACCCTCTCGATCGTTGGCATGGTGATCTGCGCGGCGGCGGTGCTGCTCGTGAACAAGACCACAACGCCCGCACGCCCGACTTGAGATGAGCGGATATCAGGATGAGCGCGTCTTGGCGTAAGCCGCGAGCGCGCGGGCGCGTGCTGCCTTGTGATCGACGATTGGTTCCGGATAAGTCTTCCCAGGCGTGACGCCGGCGGCCGCAAGCTCCATCGGTGTGGCTTCCCACGGCTGATGGATCAGTTTGGCGGGAAGGCGCGCGAGTTCCGGCACCCACTTCGAGACATACGCTCCGTCCGGATCGAATTTCTCACCTTGCAGGATCGGATTGAAAACGCGGAAGTACGGGGCTGCATCGGCGCCGGAGCCCGCGACCCATTGCCAGCTTGCGGGGTTACTGCCGGGATCTGCATCCACCAAAGTGTCCCAGAACCATTTTTCCCCGTGGCGCCAGTCGATCAACAGATGTTTGACGAGAAACGACGCCACCACCATCCGCACGCGGTTGTGCATGATGCCGGTGTGCCAGAGTTCGCGCATCCCGGCATCGACGATGGGATAGCCGGTTCGCCCGCGCTGCCATGCGTGCAGTGCTTTCGCATCGCTGCGCCAGGGAAATGCGTCGAACGACGGTTGAAGATTTTTCTCCGCCAGTTGCGGAAGATCGAACAGCAGGTGCCGCGAGAACTCGCGCCAGCCAAGCTCGCTCAGGAATTTGGCGACGCCACCCGAGATTGCGGGTTGTCTTGCCGCGGCAAAATTGGCCGCATGCCAGACCTGACGCGGACTGATTTCACCGAACCGCAAATAGGGCGATAACCTTGAGGTGCCGTCGCGATCGGGGCGGTCGCGCAGCGATGCGTAACCCGCGATATCGCTATCGAGAAAATCTCTGAGCCGTGCCTGCGCCGCGGCTTCGCCCGGCGTCCACGTGTCACGCAGTCCGCCAGCCCAATCGGGACGGGTCGGCTCGAGGTTCCAGGATGCGAGATTATCGCTGCTGACTTTGGGGCCGGCTGTCAGCGACTTCGGCGCGGGCAGGGGCTGCGGCGGATCGCCCAAACCGAGAACGCGTTTCCAGAAGGGTGTGAACACGCGCAGGCCTCGGCCTTCCTTGTTGCGGAGGCTCGTCGGCCGGACCAGCAGGTCGCTCGGGAAGCTGCGTCCCGCGACGCCGATCCCGTCGAGCGCCGCGTGGACGTCGTGCTCGACGGCGGCATGGTTCGGGATATCGCTCTCGATCCAATGGACGGCGGATGCCTGAACCTGCTGCGCGAGATCCGAAATGACTTCGGCGGCAGGGCCCCGGCGGAGCACGAGCGTCTGGCCGCGCGCGTTGAGACTCGCTTGCAGGCTCCGCAGCGACTGCGCGAGCCACCATCGGGACGCGCTGCCAATGGGACGTCCGGCAGGCGGGCGCAGGGAGCCGCTCTCCTCATCCAGCACATAGAGGCAGATCAGCGGTGATCCGCTGTCTGCCGCCGCGTGCAGGGCTGGATGATCGGAAAGCCGCAGGTCGTCACGGAACCAGACGATCAAAGGGGAGGTCGAAGAACCTGTCATTACGCCGGCTATCCTGATTTTAGCATCTGCGCCTGACCGCCCAGCGAACCGTTAATGGGCGGGTAAACATATACTGTCAAAGTTTATCGATTTTGATCGGAATGCATTTTCGGAGAGACACGATGACACGCGGCTCGGGGAAGAATTCCTTCAGTTTCCTAAAGTTCAAGCTCGGTACCAAGGCCACGATCTGTGCGGCGCTGCTGATCGCTACAACCACCTCGATGGTGGTCGGAGCGGCCTACTGGTCGCTGAGCACCGAGTTCGAGGCCCGGGGCAAATCCGAGATCGAGACCAGTCTTCGCACGTTGGCTCTGACCTTCGCCGAAACTTACGGCGATGCCAAGGTCACCATCAAGGACGGGATCGTCAGTCGGGCCGAAATTCCCGCAATGCCGGAGTTCAAGGATCACAAGACGGTCGATCGTGCGACCTCTTATGTCGGCGGGACCGCAACGCTGTTCGTTTATGACGAGGCGACCAGGCAGTTCATCCGCCGGACCACCAACGTCAAGAAGGAGAACGGCGACCGTGCCGTCGGAACCCAACTGGCGGCGGATCATCCGGGACAGCCGGTCATCCGCAGCGGTCAGGCCTACAAGGGACCTGCGGTGCTGTTCGGCAGAAGTTTCATGACGGCGTATCAGCCCGTGTTCGACACCGCCGGCAAGATCATCGGCATTCTCTACGTTGGGCTTCCGACGGAACCGCTCGACGCCATGCTGAAGCAGGCCATGAAGACGATGACGATTGCAGCGGTGGTCGGCGCGTTGCTGGTGCTTGCCCTGACGATGCTGATCGTGCGCAGCGTCACCGGGCCGCTGCGGTCCGTCACGGACACATTGACATCGCTGGCGGAAGGCAAGCCGGACGTGACCATCGATCACGTCGACCGCCACGATGAAATCGGCTCGATTGCCCGGACCATCGGTGTGTTCAAGACCAACTCGCTCGAACGCCGCCGGCTTGAGGCCGAACGAAAAACCGCGGAGGCGGAGTCCGCGCAGCGCCGAAAGACGGAACTGCAAAGCTTCGTGGACGAGTTCCAGTCCAATGTCGGCGGGATCATCGACAAAGTGCTGCATTCGTCGGGCGAATTCGAGAACGCCGCGCGAAACCTGACCGAAACCGCGCGCAGCACGGCGCATCTGTCGAAGGCGTCTGCCGATGCATCGACGCAGGCGTCGGAGCACGTGCGCAATGCCGCTGCCGCGTCCGAGGAACTCACCAGTTCGATCGCCGAGATCAGCCGCCGGGTTCAGGAATCGAACGGGGTTGCCGCCAATGCCGTGAAGCAGGCCGCGGCGACCGATGAGCGGATGGCGGAACTGTCCAAGGCGGGCGATCGCATCGGCGATGTCGTGAAACTCATCACCTCGATTGCCGAACAGACCAATCTTCTCGCGCTCAACGCCACCATCGAAGCGGCACGGGCGGGCGAAGCGGGACGAGGGTTTGCCGTGGTCGCGCAGGAAGTCAAAACCCTGGCGGGACAGACCGCGAAAGCCACCGACGAAATCAGCAGCCATATCGTCAACATGCAATCCGCGACGCAGGAATCCGTATCCGCGATCAAGGTCATCGGCCAAACCATCGAACACATCAACGAGATCGCCGCGTCGATTGCGGCGGCGGTTGACCAGCAGGGCGCTGCGACGCAGGAAATCGCCAGAAGCGTTCAAGCCGCCGCGAGCGTCACCACCGAGGTTGCCGTCAATGTCGGCGACGTCGCCAGCGGAGCGAACCGCACCGGCGAAACGTCCGATGAGATACTCAAGTCGGCGCAGGCGTTGAGCGGCGAGAGCCTGCACCTCCAGGCGGAGGTCGGGCGCTTCCTCGATGGTGTCAGGGCGGCCTGAGGTTTATTCGCCTGAACCTCGCCGCGAATGCAACCGGATCGGCAGTCGCACGTAGTTCCAGCTACAGTCCATTGCCGTCCGGGAGGATCACTTGAAGCGAAACGCCGTTCTCTATCTCGCCACGCTGCTGGTGATGGTCCCGATCGATTTCCTGTTCCTGGGGTCTGTCGCCAAAGGTTTTTTCACATCGCAGGTCGGAGAGATGCTGGGCACGGTCCGGCTTGCTCCGGCGATCCTGTTTTACCTGCTGTATGTCGTCGGTATTCTGATCTTCGTCAGCGCTTCGCCGGACGCGACCTGGCGGTCTACGCTGCTTTACGGCGCATTGTTCGGGTTTTTCTGTTACGCGACCTTCGAACTGACATCGCTGTCGCTGCTGAAGCACTGGACCTGGCCGGTGGTGCTGGTGGATGTCGCGTGGGGATCATTCGTGACGGCGGTGTCGTCCACGCTCGGACTGCTGATCGCAAACTGGTTGACGCCGCGCATGTGACAACGAGCAGAAGTGAAAAAGGGACGCATTGCGTCCCTTTTCTTTCGTCGGTGGCCGTTGTTACTTCGGCTGCGGAACGATCCGGATATACGGCTTTGGTGATTTCCAGCCGCCCGGATAGATCGTCTTGGCCTCATCGTCGGTGACCGAACCGGAGATGATGACGTCGTCGCCCTGTTTCCAGTCCGCAGGGGTGGCGACGCGATGCTTGGCCGTCAGTTGCAGCGAGTCGATCACGCGAAGGATCTCGTCGAAGTTACGTCCGGTGGTCATCGGATAGACCAGCACCAGCTTCACCTTCTTGTCGGGGCCGATGACGAACACCGTCCGCACCGTGGCGTTGTCCGCGGCGGTGCGGCCGTTGGCGTCGCCCGACGTGCTCGCCGGCAGCATGTTGTAGAGCTTTGCGACCGCAAGATCGGTGTCGCCGATCATCGGATAGTTCGGCGCAAATCCCTGCGTTTCCTTGATGTCGGCGCTCCACCGGGTGTGGTTATCGACCGGATCGACACTCAGGCCCATTAGTTTGACACCGCGCTTGTCGAATTCCGGTTTCAACCGCGCCAGCGTCCCGAGTTCGGTGGTGCAAACGGGGGTGAAGTCCTTGGGGTGCGAGAACAGCAGGGCCCAGCTGTCGCCGATCCAGTCGTGAAATTTGATGCGTCCCTCGGTGGTGTCAGCCGTAAAATCGGGCGCCACCGCGCCAATCTGAATTGTCATGTTTTTGGCCTCACGTACTTGGAGTTGCGAGGAAAATCTCGCTGTCGAGGTATAGCGACCCAGATCCCGAAACGAAACCGTGTGGCGAAAAGGGCAAGATCTTTCTCGCTCGACAGCGCTTTCCGGAAAAACCTGCTGTTTTGTGGGTCTTTGCTGAAACGTCATGATTAACATCAATTCATCTTTGAGACTTTCACTTTTTCGGAATGTCTAAAATTTGACTTTGATGCGCCGCAACGCCGCCGGTTCCGATTGTCATTGCTGAACCCGGCAGACGGTCAGTGCGACCAATCTGCAACCATAAGAGAAAGAAGCGCGCTCCGAATCGCTTCATTAATGCTTCGTTTACACCCGCGTGAAAAAGCTGCGGGATACAAAAAGAGAAAAGTAACATGACGTCCGCCTCGCTCATCTCGAACGCACCGCTTTCCGAACTGATCCGGAAAATCGAAACTGGCTCCATTGCCGACCGCGACGTGTCCGCTTACGCGCTCGCTTTCGTGCGTGACGGCGTGATCACCGGCGAGGGGCCGACCACTTCCGGCCGGGTTCATTTCTCCCGGGCGCTGGATGCCGCCGACGCCGCCTGGTGCGCGCGGATTTTGACCGCTGCTGCAAACACGAACGAGCCTGTCAGCCGCGCCGAAGCCGAAACTCTTTTCGAGATCAACAAGGCCGCGAGCGAGCGCAGCGACGACGGCCGTTTTGACGATCTTTTCGCCAAGGCGATCGTGCATCACGCCGCAGCAGCTTCCGGCCTGCCGGTTCCGCCTCGCTCCGTGGCGCTGTCACCCGAGACCCTGATTGAGAGCTGGGCGCCCACCACGGCCGTCGGCGTCAACATCGAGGTGCTGGAATGGATCGCGAGCCAGATGCGCGGCACGCGCCGCAACAACCGCGCGCTTGCAGCTCTTGTTGCTTCCCTGATCGGCGCGGCGACCCTGCCGCTGGCGCATACGCTGCCGAACGTTCTCGACTTCGGAATGTAAGATACGCTCTTGCGTAAAAGCAGCGGGCGCTATCTTGCGCCTGCTGCCTTGACCGTCTCCGGAAGGCCGACCGTCCGCCCCGGAAATCCCGCAGCATCGAAATAGCGCTGGTCCAGCACGCGCTGGAATTGCAGCACCGTGCGCAGGCCATTGGCAGCGGGCGGGCCTGCGATTGTCCCGATGAAGCCTTTCGGCGTCACGCCGTTGGGCATGGCCTCGGTCATCACCCGGCCGACCAGCGAACCTTTCGGTTTGCGGTCGAGGCCGAGGAGTCTCGCGGCGGTGACTCCGACGTCTGCGTTACTGACGGGAAGGGTACTGATGTAGCCGGTTTTGAAGTCCGGGCCGATAGCCGCCATGAAGTTCATGGTGTCGCCGCGGCCGAAACTTCCATGCATGCCCTGACCCTGCCGCAGGGCCGTGTCGGCCACCGAAACCGAACACACTGTCGTTTCGTTGCAGCCGGATGTGGTGGAGCGGAAACTGACGACAATCGACGGATGGGGCGTCACGGCCTTGCCGCGCAGGTTGAATACCGACAGCGGCAACGTTCCGGGAAGCCGCCCAAGATCGTTTTCTACGAAAATGCCGCTGACGTAATCCTGTGCGAGCAGCGCCCTGACGATCCGCCCCGCGAGCTTGCGATCCTTCTTGCGCTCTTTCCCTGGCAGATAGATCAAATCCGATCCGCCGTTGGTCGCGACCACAACGTCGGGCTTTTCGGGATTTTCTCCAAGCAGTCCGCTGCCGAATCTTGGATGTGCGTTGCCGGTAACGCGCGCGTTCCTGTTGTTCGGATCGAACAGCGGAAGTTTGAGCGCCTTGGCAAGATCGATGGCCAGAAATCCGAGAGGAAGAAAGCCCTTCGGCGTGTCGTCATAGATGATCTTCGTTGACGGGCTGGTCTTGCTTTCCTTCGAGATGGTCGAGAAGCCGTGATCGGAGGCGACGATGATATTCGTCGTACCCGACAGGTCGAACTCGTCGAGCGCTGAGCGGATCTGCGCGAGATTGTTGTCGGCATTCTTGATCCCCGCGAGCGAGGTAGGGCCGTTGATGCCCGGCGTGATCGTGTTCAGGCTGTCGCCGTTGTTGTGCTGCGCGCCGTCCGGATCGCGTGACCAAAACACCAGCACGAACGGTTGGTCGCGCGCCTTGAACATCGGCAGAATGACTTTCGTGGCGACGTCGGCGAAATAGGCTTGCTGCGCGATGTTGACCACAAGCGTGCCCGGCGTTTTGAAGTCTCCGGCCTTTCGGCTGTCACCGCGCGACGGCGTCACCAGCGGCAGGCCGGCTTTGGTCAGCGCATCCTTCATCTCCTGCGAGAGCGGAACGCCGGTTTTGCCGCCGGTGGAGTCATCGATCACGATTGAATGCAGCCCCGGCCTGTCGGCGCGGTCGGTGTGATCGAAGATCAGGGTGGGGCCGATCTTGCCGAGCGCGGCTGTGCTGTATCCCTTCTCGCGGGCGAGCTTGAGGATCGTCTCTTCGTTGAGAAAATCGCCGCCGAAATGCTCGTCGAGTTCGCCCAGCACCGCATTGTTCTGGAGGAACGGCACCACCGTTCCGTTGGCATGCGCCACCGGATAGCCGGTATAGATCGTATTGCTGAAATCGCCGGTGTCGCCGAGATAATTTCCCGTGGCCATGGCCGACGCGTTGGCGGTGGTAAAGGTCGGAAAAAGCGAGTGGGGATTGGCGAAATTGACGCCCTTGTCGCGCAATGCTGCCATGGCCGGCGCGGTTTCCGGTTTCACCATCAGCGCGCGCATGCCGTCCGGAACGAAGAGAATGAGGTTGCGAGGGCGGTCATTTTGGGCGAAAGCCGCCGTGCCCGACAAGGTGAGGCTGCAGATGGCCGTCAGCAGGATTGTGCAGCGCATTGGTTTCCCCTGTGAGGGCCAGTTTTCGGTTGAGGCGACAAGCCGAGGGCCAGTAGAGATGTAGTTTCCCTGTGCAACGGAATTGTTACAATCCCCGGCACATGCCAAACAGGTGCTCCTGACCCGGGCCGGTCCTGCCCTCAAGACAAGAAGATCAAGTCAAACCCCATGTTCAAAAAGATACTGATCGCCAATCGCGGCGAAATCGCTTGCCGGGTCATCAAGACCGCGCGCCGGATGGGCATCAAGACTGTCGCTGTGTACTCGGACGCCGACCGCGATGCGCTCCATGTCGAGATGGCTGACGAAGCCGTCTTCATCGGACCGCCGCAGGCCGCCGAGAGCTATCTCGTCATGGAGAAAATCATCGAGGCCTGTCGCCAGACCGGGGCAGAAGCGGTGCATCCGGGGTACGGGTTCCTGTCCGAGCGCGAGGCGTTCCCTCGCGCGCTCGAAGCGGCGGGTATCGTGTTCATCGGTCCCAACGCCAGCGCGATCGCCGCGATGGGCGACAAGATCGAGTCGAAGAAGGCTGCGGCCAAGGCCAAGGTTTCGACCGTGCCGGGCCATCTCGGCGTGATCGAGGATGGCGCGCATGCGGTCAAGATCGCCGACGAGATCGGCTATCCCGTCATGATCAAGGCATCGGCCGGCGGTGGCGGCAAGGGCATGCGCGTCGCGCATTCAAAATCCGAAGTCGAGGAAGGCTTCAACCTCGCCAAGGCCGAGGCGAAAGCGTCGTTCGGTGACGACCGCGTCTTCATCGAAAAGTTCATCGTCGATCCGCGCCATATCGAAATCCAGCTGCTCGGCGACAAGCACGGCAACGTGATCTATCTCGGCGAGCGTGAATGTTCGATCCAGCGCCGCAACCAGAAGGTGATCGAGGAAGCGCCGTCGCCGCTGCTTGACGAGGCCACCCGCCGCAAGATGGGCGAACAGGCGGTCGCGCTGGCCAAGGCCGTGAACTACGATTCCGCCGGCACCGTCGAATTCGTCGCCGGACAGGACAAGAGCTTCTACTTTCTCGAAATGAACACGCGGCTCCAGGTGGAGCATCCGGTGACCGAACTGATCACCGGCATCGATCTGGTCGAGCAGATGATCCGCGTCGCGGCTGGCGAGAAGCTTGCGCTCGCGCAGAAGGACGTCACGCTGACCGGCTGGGCGGTCGAGTCCCGCGTCTATGCGGAAGATCCGTTCCGCAACTTCCTGCCCTCGATCGGGCGGCTGGTGAAGTATCGTCCGCCAGCGGAGAGCAAGGTGGACGACATCACCGTGCGCAATGACACCGGCGTGCAGGAAGGCGGCGAGATTTCGATCTACTACGATCCGATGATCGCCAAGCTGGTGACGCACGCATCATCGCGCGCCGCCGCCATCGAGGCGCAATCACAGGCACTGGATGCGTTCTATATTGATGGTATTCGCCACAACATTCCGTTCCTGTCGGCGCTGATGAATCATCCGCGCTGGCGTGAGGGCAATCTATCGACCGGCTTCATCGCCGAGGAATTCCCGAAGGGGTTCGTGCCGCGCACGCCGGAAGGCGAGACCGCGCATCGGATCGCCGCGGTCAGTGCGGCCGTCGATCATATCCTGGGCGAGCGCAAGCGGCAGATTTCCGGCCAGCTGAATGGCCGCGCCGTGTCGCGTGAGCGCCGCCGTTCGGTCTGGCTTGATCGCAATGAAGTCCAGCTCGATGTCGCGCGCGACGGCGAGGGGATCGTCATTCGTCTGGTAGGCGCCGACGGAAATCTCGGTCAACCCGTGACGTTGCTCTCGAACTGGAAGCCCGGCGATCCGGTCTGGCAGGGCACTATCTCCGGTCATCCCGTCGCTGTGCAGGTGCGGCCGATGCCGAACGGCTTCCGGCTCGCCTATCAGGGTTATGAACTCCCGGTGCAGGTGTTCACTGAAACCGAAGCTGCCGCCGCGCGCCTGATGCCGGTGACGTCGACCGCCGATACCGGCAAGAAGGTGCTGTGCCCGATGCCGGGCCTGGTGATCTCGATTGCGGTGACCGAAGGTCAGGACGTCAAGGCGGGCGAGACCCTTGCGGTCATCGAGGCGATGAAGATGCAGAACGTGTTGCGCGCCGAACGCGACGGCGTCGTGAAGAAAATCGCCGCCACGCCGGGCGCGACGCTGGCCGTCGACGCGCTGATCCTCGAATTTGCGTGAGCGCGCGATGGTCCCGCAGGAAAAGCGCGAAGCCTTTCGGGCCATCCTGTCGGGCAAGGACGTCATCAGGCCGGGCTCGGTTTACGATCCGATCTCGGCGCGCATCGCCGAAGACCTCGGGTTCGAACTGGGTTTGCTCGGTGGCTCCGCCGCGTCGCTGACGATCCTCGGCGACCCGGACCTGCTGCTGATCACGCTGTCGGAACTTGCCGAACAGGTGCGGCGAATTTGCCGGGCCGGAAACATCCCGGTGCTGGTCGACGCCGACCATGGCTACGGCAATGCGCTCAATGTCCGGCGCACGGTGCAGGAACTGGAATCCGCGGGCGCTGCCGGTCTGACCATCGAGGACACGTTGCTGCCGCAGGCTTACGGACAGGCGAAGCCGCAGGTGATCTCGATCGACGAGGGCATCGGCAAGATGAAGGCTGCGCTCAGCGGCCGCTCGGACCTGTCGCTCGTGATCGTCGGCCGAACGGGCGCGGCGTCCATAACCAACATCGATGACGCGGTGGCGCGCGCCAAAGCGTATGAAGCCGCAGGCGTCGATGCGCTGTTCTTCACCGGATTGAAAACCCGCGCCGAACTTCAGGCCATTGCCGCCGCGACCAAACTTCCCATCATCATGGGCAGCGCCGACGGTGAACTCGCCGATACGGCCTTTCTCGCCAGCCAGCGCGTGCGCGTCGCCAATCAGGGACATGCGCCGATCGCCGTTGCGACGCAGGCGGTCTACGATACGCTCAAGGCGCTGCGCGACGGCGCGTCGCCGAAAGACCTGAAGGGGCTGCCCTCGGCGGAACTGACCAACCGCGTGATGCGCGATTCCGAGGCGAAGGTCCGCAATGCGGATCTTCTGGGATTGAAAAAATAACGCCACAGAGGTGGTTCGATGGGCGATGTCATCTGCCACATCATCGTTCGCGGCAAGGTGCAGGGCGTCGGATATCGCGCCTGGCTTGAAGGCGAAGCCGTTGCGCGGGGGCTTGCGGGATGGGCGCGCAACCGCAGAGACGGCACGGTGGAAGCGGTACTTTCCGGTTCCGAAGCCGATGTGGCTGCACTGATCACGAAATGTCAGCACGGTCCCGGCATGGCGCGCGTAACCGGCATCGACAATCAACCCGCCGGGGAGGACATGCTGAACCTGCGTTCGGTCGGTGAGCGGTTTTCAGTGCTACCGACGATGTGAAACTGAAGCGAAGCTACTTTGCGTTTGCGCCAGCTTCCTTGCGGAATGTCGCGGCGAGAATGCGCAGCGCGGCGCGCTTCGATGCGTCGCTGACGCGTGAGTAGAGCATCACCTTCGACGTGCCAAGGCGTGGCAACCCGAACGCCGGTCCGACATCGATCATGCCGGCGGGTGCAATCCGCTTCGCCAGCGGTGCGACAGCCAGTCCCGCCGCAGCCGCAGCCACCACCGCCGTGACGCCGCCTCCGATGAAGGCCTCGGTCCATTTGACTTTGGTCTTGTCGAGCGCGCGCGCCGCGGTGGCGCGGACGCCGCAGGGCGCGGCGAGTGTGGCGACACGCAGCGTCTCGCCACTGGTCCAGCGGAATCCGGGCGAGGCGAACCAGCCGAAGTCGTCGGTGCAAAGTAGCTCTCCGCCGCGCCGGCTGCCTTCCTGACGCACCACGACGGCATCGAGTTCGCCGCCATCGAAGGCATCCAGCAGCGTGCGCGAAAAGTCGATCGCCACGGCGAGTGTGAGCGACGACGACGCGCCGCGCAATTTTTCGAGAATGGGCACCAGTTCAGGGCCCGCGGCGTGATCGCTGATGCCGAGCGTCAATTGCTGGCTCACCGGAACGGAGCCTGACAGCGCGCGATCATGCGCGGCTATCAGCGCACGTGCATTGTCCTGAAAGGCCGCTCCATCGGCTGTCAGGCGGACCGCGCGGGGCGAGCGCTCGACCAGCCGCTTTCCGAGCGTCGCCTCGAGGCGCTTCAACTTCATGCTGACGGCGGCCTGCGTCGTGCCGAGGGCCTCGGCGGCGCGCGTAAAACTTTGCAATTCGGCCACAAGCAGGAAAGCCTGCACGGTCGGAATATCCAGAGACGTCATTTCATCATCACATTTTGTTATGATTGATATATTGTATCATAAGATACCAATATGAGGCGGCGAGGTCTAGCTTCTCTCCATGCGCTGACGCGCAAACTTCAGGAGAAAGTCCATGCCCCTTATCAATGTTCAGTATACCTCGCACCGTACCGATCCCTCGCTGAAGGCCGATATCGCAAATGCCATCAGCAAGCTGTCGGCGGACATCCTGCACAAGGACCCCAAGGTCACCGCGGTGATCGTGCAGTCCGTCGATGCCGCAGACTGGTTCGCCGGCGGGCAGACGCTCGCGGAGCAAAAGCTCGCCAGCGTCTGGGTCGATATTCACATCTCCGACGGGACCAACAGCAAGGACGAGAAGGCTGACTTCATCGCCGCGACGTTCAAGCGGATGGATGAACTGCTCGGGCCGCTGCACAACGAGAGCTACATTTACGTCCATGATGCGCGCGCGGACGGATACGGCTTCGGCGGATTGACGCAGGAACGCCGTTACATCGCCGGCAAGCTCGCGGCGGCACCGCGCAGCGTCGCTGCCTGAGTCAGGGCTTGCCTTGAAAGCACCTTCGGGGATCAAGATATCCTCGAAGGCTGCCTCCGCCTCGAACCTGCGTTGCTGGAGTAGAGCGACGCTGAGAAGATACATCGCATCGTCGTGCTTCGGCTCCACATCCAGGATCGCCCGGTATGCTTTCTCTGCTTCCACGATCTCGGAGCGTCGGCGCGCGGATGAGCGGTGTCTGCGGATAAAAACTCTTCCTGCTGTGGTCCCTTGCGCAACGTCGAAATCGATCCCCGATTACGCCATGGGAGAGCGGGCGTTGGCGGGGTTGTCCCGGCGGCCCTCAGGCTCCGAAGACGTCCTCGAAGGCCTGCCGCAGCGCCACGTCCACGTCGTTCATGGTCACCGGCAGCCCGAGATCGACAAGGCTGGTGACGCCGTAGCGCGGGTCTCCGACGCCGCAAGGCACGATGCCCGAGAAGTGCGTGAGATCAGGCTCCACGTTGATCGAAATGCCGTGCAGCGAGACCCAGCGCTTCAGCCGCACGCCGATCGCGGCGATCTTGTCCTCATGGGAGGGGCCCTTGTCGGGCCGCGCCACCCAGACGCCGACGCGATCCTCGCGCCGTTCGCCGCGCACATTGAAGGCGGCGAGGGTGCGAATCGTGAACTGCTCGAGGCTGGCGACATAGGCGCGGACGTCCGGCCGGCGGCGCTTGAGGTCGAGCATCAGGTAGACCACCCTCTGGCCGGGGCCGTGATAGGTGAACTGTCCGCCGCGCCCGGTCGAGAACACCGGAAAGCGGGCCTCGATCAGGTCGTCGGGCTTGGCGCTGGTCCCGGAGGTGTAGAGCGGGGGGTGTTCCAGCAGCCAGACCAGTTCGGGCGCATGGCCGGCGGCGATGTCCGCGGCCCGCTTCTCCATGACGTCGACAGCGTCCTGATAGGCCACCGGCGAATCGGTCACCCGCCATTCCGCCGGAGGGCCGGATCGGGCGAAAAACGACGTTAAAGCAGGGTCTTCGCGGTGGGCCTGGAGCACGTTAACCATTGGGTAACCATAACCGTGGTGATCTGCAGCTATCGTTCATTTGTGGATGCGGAAGTCAAAGTGCCAACCCTCGATAACGTCTCTGTCGATCTGATGGTGGTTCTGGGGACCACCTCGATGCCGGTCCATCAGGTGATGCGGCTGAGCCGCGGCGCCATCATCGAACTGGATGCGACCGAGCAGGACGAGGTCAAGGTGCTCGCCAACAACCTGCCGATTGCCAGCGGCGTCGTGGTCGTCAACCGCAACCGCATCGCGGTCGAAGTCAAGCAAATGTTGCCCCGGACGCCGGATCACAGATAGTCCGGAAAGGCCTCCGTGGAGGCCTTGTACCCCTAGTCCCGATTTGTTACATGGGCGCCGGTTGATCCCGCGCCGGGCATAAATCCGGGGCCGATCTTTCAGCGCTCGTGGCGGAATTGGTAGACGCGCTGCCTTGAGGTGGCAGTCCGTAACAGGGTGGGGGTTCGAGTCCCTCCGAGCGCACCACCTCACAAATCAATTTTGAAGGTGTTCATCTCTCGCGCCCGCGCTGCGCGCGCGGGGCGGGAAGAAATACTTTCGTTTCTGTCCTCGACAGCTTTCTCATCGCACGAGCGAAGCAACTGCGCGGGCAGGGAACGGTGTAGCCAGCCCGCCTTGCATCAGCGACGCGTCTGTCAGGATCGACCGCATTCTTTTTTCCCGATGCGCATTGCAGGTGCGTGTCACCCAAAATCCACATCGCGCTTGAAATCTGTGGGAGACGCGCCTGAAACGCTCGCTCCCACGGAACAATGCTTTTGCGCGCTGCCGATCAGGTTCCATAGTGTCAGCTAATGATTTGGCAACCAGAGGAATCATCAATGGCAGCGCGGAAATGTTTTATCGTGGTCGCGGGCTTGATGACGGCGAGCGGCGCCCATGCCGAAGACATCCCATCCAACGCAGAACTGTTCCGCATGCTGAAAGCGCAGCAGCAGACCATTTCCGAGCTGCGCAATGAATTGAAGCAGGCGAAACAGGAGCGGCGCGCCGCAACAACGAAAGAGGCCCGCGAAGTCGCAACGGTGGCCAGGCAAGCCGGACGCGACGCTGCGAAGGAAGCGGTGGCGGCAACTGCGCCCGCGCAGGCCTATGCGATGTACGGAAAGCCGCCCGGAGCGTCACTGGCGGCGAGTCGCGGCGCCTATCTCGGCGTTTTCGGTGGTGGCGGTAGCCGCGGCGGTAGCGACGTCAGCCAGTCAGGCACCGTCTTTTTTGTCGAAGCCGCCGGAGGCCCGCTGGCCGTTAACGCCACGGGGCGGACCAATAGCGGCGGCGTCGGGTTCGGCGGCGCACATCTCGGCTATGAATGGGCGTATGGCACGCATCTGCTGCCCGCCGTCGAGATCGAGGGCTTCTATCTGGCGGGCAATAAGCGGCAAGCGACGCTGGAGAATCCCTCGGACCGGCTTGCTGAACAGACGTTCGACGATACTTTCCCGACGCGCACCACGGTCGTTCTGGCGAATATGGTCGTCGGCTTTCGCACGCCTTATCAAGGCATCACGCCCTATATCGGCGGCGGCATCGGGGCCGCCAACGTCTCCATCAAGGGCGCCACTTCTGCCCAGATCAATCCGCCGGAAGCCGGCATCAATCACTTCAACGCGAGTCCCGACTCTTCCGTCTGGACCTTTGCCGCACAAGCAAAGGCCGGTGCCCGCTTCGCCCTAGGCAACAGCGGCGCCTATCTGTTCGGTGAGTACCGCTATCTGTATGTCGGCGACGTCAATCACGTGTTCGGCTCGACCGCGTATCTCAACCATGCGCAGACCAGCCCGTGGACGACCAGTTTCGGCGGCACGTCCCACCATCTGGCTGCCGGGGGCATCGGATTTAACTTCTAGACGAGCTGACAGTCTCTGCCGCCGCAGCGGATCGGGTGTCGAATGCCGCGATCAGACCGCTCCTTCAAACCGAGACGGTCGCGAGGCTGAATCCCGCCCGGCTGATTTCATTCGGTGGATTTTTTGAGATCCTCAAGGTTGGGGTGTTTGTCGGGGTCCTGGTCTGGATGATCCCAAGGTTCATTCAGAACTTCTTCGGGTTCGTCACCCGCTTCGCCCTTTGCCGGCTTCTTCGGCTCAATCATCTGATGGTCCTGTTCTCTGCTTTGCCTAAACCAGTACGAGCCGCGTCACTTTTCGAAGATCTTCCTCCGCCTTCCGCGCGGCTCGATAGTCGTCAAGAAACTCGATGTTTGTGTAAGCACCTTGCTTTGCGAGCAGGTGATAAACGCTGCCGATATGGCGCAACCAGAACTTCAGGGGTCCCTGCGGCAGGCGCCGCGCCTCCAGGATCGTCGTTCTGGCATGGGCCATGAGGTAGTCGGTTGCGTCTGACATGAAGAGCGAACGGCCAACCGGCCATCCTGTTCCCTGTTATCTCAGGGAACACATGAACCAATTCGGTATTGTCTCCGGAGGCAACTAAACATCGTTGCGGCCGAACGCATGCGCAACAAGGAAGTCGCGTTCTGGCCACGCTGGAAGGAGATTTCAGATGGATACCACCACGCTTCTCATCATCGTGCTTCTCATTCTGCTGCTTGGCGGCGGCGGATGGTACGGCCGTGGACGCTGGTACTAATACGCGAGGGCCCATCCCTTTACTTCAAACAACAGTTTCTGCGCGCCTTCGCCAAACCCCCTGAGCATGCGGACGAGACTTACGCCGCCCGCACAGGCAGGCGTTGACGCTTGCGGTAGTATGGATGCTATGTCTGAGCACGATCGCTGATCGGGCTGCGGCTAACATCTCGTAATATCGACAGGTGGGGTGGGTGAAGAGACTGGAAGGGCGCCCTGTGATCTGGGCGATGTGTCTGGCGCAACTCGGAAGCTTGCTTCCGCATGTTGTCGTGCCGTCGGTGCTGGCGCAGTTTCTCATTCCGGAATGGGGCCTCAGCGGTGCGGAGGCCGGCCTGCTGGCGGGCTCCTATGCCGCAGGCTACATGCTCGCCGTGCCCGTCCTTGCCACGCTGACCGATCGCATCGACGCCCGCATGATTCTCATTGCCGGATCGCTGCTCAGTGCAGTGGCGACGATGATGTTCGGCATCTTCGCGCAGGGCCTGTGGTCGGGAGCGGCTATCTGGAGCCTCGCAGGCATCGGCTTTGCGGGGGCCTACATGCCGGGCCTCAAGGCCCTGACAGATCGGCTCGCGCCCGGCGATTCATCGCGGGCCGTGACCCTCTACACATCGGCTTTCTCGTTCGGTGTCGGGCTGTCGTTTCTGGTTGCGCAGCTTGTCGCTGAAAGCTGGGGCTGGCGCAGCGCGTTTGTGGTCACCGCCGCCGGGCCGCTCGCAATGATTGCCGTGTGTCTGTTTCTGCGGCCGGTCGCGCCGAAACCGGCCTCGGGGCGATTGCTCGATTTCGCCCCCGTGATCAGCAACAGGCCGGCCATGGGCTATGTGCTCGGCTATGGCGCGCATTGTTTCGAACTTTACGGCATTCGCACCTGGATCGTCGCGTTCTGGACGTTTGTCTCCGTGCACAATGCCGGTTCGGCGATTCTCACGCCGATCATGGTCAGCGTTGCCTTTTCGATCATCTCCATGCCGGCGAGCATTCTCGGCAATGAAATGGCGCTCAAATTCGGCCGCCATCGCGCGATCACGACCATCATGATTGCTTCGGCGGCCGTCGCCTTGACGATCGGTCTGTCTGCCGACAAAGCGCCATGGATTCTGCTGTCGCTCATCGGGCTTTATGCGCTGACCGTTCCGGCGGATTCAGGCGCGCTGACCTCGGGCATGGCCATGGCTGCAAATCCGAATTATCGCGGCGCGACCATGGCGATGCACTCAACCGTCGGGTTCGGCCTTTCTGCGCTTGGATCATGGGGCGTTGGAATGGCGCTTGATCTTGCCGGCGGTCCGACCAGCGCTTCCGCATGGACCGCCGCATTCGTTCTGCTTGCCGCAGGGATCATGCTTGGACCTCTGGCGCTTTACTGGTCACGGCCGCAACCGATGCAATCCAGTTAGCCGCTGCGCGCGGCCGTCGCTTGCGATCATGAATCCTGAAAGGAACCCGCGCGGGTTTTCTGCTGTCCCGCAGGAACAACGACATGGTTTTCCTGTTGGCAGTTCAGGCAGGAAGCAACAGGAGAATTTCATGAAGAAGATGTTGGTCGCGGGTGTTTGTGCGCTCGCTCTTACAGCCACCGGTGCAATGGCTCAGAACGCAGAAGGTCAGGGCGGTCAGCCAAGCACGAAGTCCGGCGGGGTCAAACCCGGGGCGGATATGAAGGCTGGCGGCGGGGCTGTGCGTCAAAACGATTCCACGACGTCGGGCATGTCGCGGCAGGACCGTGCAACGGTCCCCGGTTCGCTCAACGCCGGCGGCACCTCGCAATCCTCGCCGAACACGACGCAACCCGGCGCAAGCAAGAAGGGCACTCAATAACGCGGGCGCTGTGATGATGCTGGATTCGAAGCCGCTCGGCGACATGCCGGGCGGCTTTTCGTTATCAACCGATCAGCGGATGTTTGGCCCGAACGCCGCATCGCTGCGGCTGCCGGTCTTGACCGGTGCTGTGAGCGGGCGGAACGATCTCTCGTTCGCGCGGACAGGCTGGCTGCCCGGAAGACGCGCAAGGCTTCGATGCCTGCTCGCAGCGGAGATGTCCGTGCGTGGAGCGTTTCCGTAGAGCGGCAGGCGAGGCGACGGGTGCAGCATGACTGCAGAGGTCCGCACGGTCGGCCTCTGCTGCATCAGCCAGATCGAATGCATTGATCGCGGTGCGTCGTGCGGCGGGGTCTGCGGCGCACCGAACGCGAAACTGCCGGGCGTTCTCGCGGCGACGTTCGGGCCATGAATCCAATCGGGGACCCACTGGGCGGGATTGGTGGGTGTCTTTGGCTGTTCCGGTGTCGCGGGAACGACGTGAACCACGCGGTAGCCGCGCTCCTTCAATTGCTTGAGGATCACAGGCAGCGCGGACTGGGTCCGCGCCTGAATGTCATGCAGCAGCAAAATCCCTTTGCCTTTCGCCTCCAGGCGCGACAGCGCGAAATGCGCGACCTGTGCCGGCGAAATCTTTCGCCAATCGTCGGCGGGGAAATCGGCGCTCCAGGTCATGATCCCGCGGTTGCTGAGAGCCGCCTCGGCCACGTCGCTCCGGCGCAGGCCGGGAATGCGGAAGAACGGAGCAAGCTGGGAGGGATTGGCGAGAGCGGCGGTCACATGGGCGATGCCGTCGTCGATTTCTGCGGCCATGCGCTCCGGGGGCAGTTTGCCGAACTGGAAGGGATGGTTCTCGCTGTGGGTACCTATGGTGTGCCCGGCGTCGTGAACGCGGCGAACGTCCTGCGGAAATTCCTTCGCCATGCGTCCGACCATGAAGAACGTCGCCTTCACGCATTGGGCGGCCAGGATGTCGAGGATGGCATTGGTGTGAGCCGGGAGCGGACCGTCATCGAACGTCAGGACCACCTCATGATCCTCAAGCGGAAGCGTCTCGCCGTACTGCATGGTGCCGATGCGGGGGTGTTCCTTCGGGTCCACGACGATCGTGCGCGAGGTCCCGAGCGCATCCGGATTGCCGGGACAATCCGCGGCTTGGGCCGCCGCCGTCCCGGGCGCAGCGACGGCCGTGAGCAGGCTCAATGCCGTCAGGATCGCCGTGGTGCGGCTAGCGGTGGTTCGGCGCATGGAAAACCCGTGGAGATGGCGCGAGGCCCATGGGCTTACCGTCAGGGCTCTGAACGCCGGATTAATTCGGGCGGGCCGGAGGCTATCGGTCATTCATGGAACTCTTGATCGGTCGCGGGGCGACCAGATGAACGACCCTGTAGCCATTGCGGCGGAGATACAGCAGGAACGCCGGGAGCATCTTCGCCGTCTGCGCCTTGGTGTCGTGGAGAAGAATGATGCCTCTGCCCCGATGCTCAAGGCGTTCGGTCAACAGCCGCAATTGCTGCTCCGGGGTCATCGGATTCCAGTCGCTGGCCCACAGGTCGGTGCCGAAAACCGCAATCCCGCGTGACTGGAGGCTGGTCAGTAGAGCGGGCGTCGAGGCAAAGCCCGGAAAGCGGAAGAAGGGCGTGGACGGGATGCGCCTGGCCTCGCCGTGCAGGGCCTTCTCGTCGGCGGCGATCCCCCGGTCGATTTCCTCAAGCGCTTGCGGATAGCCGATCCGGTCGAGCGGCTTGTGCGACCATGTGTGATGGCCGATGCTGTGCCCTGCCGCCGCGATCCTTTTGACGGTATCAGGACTGGCTTCGGCATTCCTGCCGATCAGAAAAAACGTCGCCTGAACGCATTCGCTGGCCAGCGCCGCCAGGACTTTTGTCGTGGTCGGCGGGAAGGGGCCGTCATCGAAAGTCAGCACGACCTCCTTGTCCGCCAGCGGCAGGGACTGCGGAAAGCTTTTGAGCCCGACGCGGGGAAAGGCCTGCGGGTCGACCGTCATGACACGCGAGGTGCCGAGTGCATCCTTGTGCGGACAACTGGCGGCGTTCGCCATCGAAACCGACGCGACAAGAAAAAGTAATGCGGCCCTTAACACGGTCATGACAAAATCCTGAGTGCGGCAGTTCGCAGGTCCGCACCGTTCTGCAGCGTGCTCGTTTGCGCGCTTGCGAACCAAAGCCATCCTGGAATCATAATTTCTGATGTCCTTTGAATCCGAAGTTCGCTTCGGCGCGTACTGCAGAACGAGGCGACCTTCGTACTCGGGACACCGGACGCGCGGATTTCGCGCGCAGCACATTTAGCATTGCGTTCAGCCGTGTCGATTGGGTAATGGCTGAAACGCACACGCAAATCAGCAGACCTCCATTGAACCCTGCGAGGCACGGCATGGCCGACCATCAAGACCTCGCTGAGGCGTCCGCCGCTCACGTTTCCGTGCTCGATCGTTACCCCATGCGGGATGAGGACGATCATCTCCGGCCTGATTTCGTCGCCCTGATTTCGGAGGCGGTTCAACGGGACGATTCTGCCTTCCTGTGCGAGATTGTCGGCGAACTCCACGAAGCCGATCTCGGCGACCTGATCGAGGCGCTGGAGCCGGACCTGCGGCCACGGCTGGTCGAACTGACCGGCGCAGCCTTCGATTTCTCGGCGCTCAACGAGGTCGACGACGCCGTCCGCGAAGAAATCCTTGAAGAGCTGGAGCCGGAAACTGTCGCCGAAGGGGTCCGCGAACTGGCCTCCGACGATGCCGTCGAGCTGCTTCAGGACCTCGATGCGGAAGACAAGGAAGAGATCCTTGAGAAGCTTTCGGAGTCCGAGCGCGTCGCGCTGGAGCGCAGTTTCGATTATCCGGAAAATTCCGCCGGCCGCCGCATGCAGACCGAGTGCATTTCAGTCCCGGACGACTGGAGCGCGTTGCAGGCCATCGAATACATGCGCGACACTCCGGAACTGCCGGACCGGTTCTACGAGATTTACGTCGTTGACAGGGACAAGCGCCTGAAAGGCGCGGTGCCGCTCGATGCGCTGCTGCGGGCGCGGCGGCCGGGTCCGATCATCGACCTGATCGATGAAGACCGCCGCCGGGTCTCCGACCATGAGGATCTTGCTGAAGTGGCGCGGATGTTCGGCAAGTACAATCTCGTCGCCGCGCCGGTTATCGACAACGACGATCGTCTCGTCGGCGTCATCACCATCGACGACGTTGTCGACGTGATCGAGGAGGAGGCCGAGGAAGACCTCAAGGCGCTGGGCGGCGTCGCCCGCGACGAAGAATTGTCGGACTCGGTGTGGACCATCGCCAAGGGCCGGTTCAACTGGCTGCTGGTCAATCTCGCGACGGCGTTTCTGGCTTCGGGGGTGCTCGGCCTGTTCGAGGGTGAACTGCAGAAGATGGTCGCGCTCGCGGTGCTGGCGCCCATCGTCGCCAGTCAGGGGGGCAATGCGGCGACCCAGACCATGACCGTTGCGGTGCGCGCGCTCGCCACCCGCGAGCTTGGCGCGAGCAATGCGTGGCGCGTGGTGATGCGCGAAGGTCTGGTCGGTCTGGTGAACGGACTGGCCTTCGCGATCATCACCGGCGTCGCCGCCGCGGTGTGGTTCAAGATTCCGGGCCTCGGTGTGGTCATTGGCCTTGCGATGATGTGCAACCTTATCGCCGGTGCGCTTGGCGGCATTCTGATTCCGATGGCGCTTCAACGTCTGCGCGCCGATCCCGCCGTGGCGTCAGGAACGTTCGTCACGACGGTGACCGACATTGTCGGATTTTTTGCGTTCCTCGGCATTGCTACGCTGTGGTTCGGTTTGAAGAACTGACGCCATCCATTTTGCGCATAGGTTCCTTGCGCTCGCCGGGGGGCTGGCCACGTCTGCGCCTCATTATCGCCACCTGCTGCAATAAAAAACACGCCCATCGCTTGCCGCGAGACCTCATGTTTCAGCGGCTTTTACATTGTTGCGATCAGGGCGATGTGCCGTGCGTGGCCGGCCCGACGCAAAATCTCCGGAGCTAAAAATTTTGATTAGAGCAGTTACCGCCGTGGCGGCGCTTTGTGCGTTGTCTTCCATCGCCGAAGCGCGGGTTCGCACGCCGGCCGTTTCCCCCGAATGCAACATCACGATGCCCTGCATCGGTGTCGATAATCCGATCCATGCGCGCCAGCGCAATCAACGCAAATCGACACCGGCATATTTCACCGCGGAGTCGCCGACGCCGCGCCTGAGCAGGCGGCAGCAGCGCGCGCTTGAGCGCGCGCAGCGCAACGTCGAGCGGTCACCGCGTGTGGCCGAACGCGCGTCGCACGCATCCGAAGGATATTCCACTGGTCTCGTCGGTCCGCTGCAGGCCAAGCTCGCATCGATTCAGGCGGCCTGTCCGGGCACGCACGCGATCTCGGGAATTCGGCATACGCGGATCGCGGGGACGCGGCGGATGTCTCTCCACGCCCAAGGCAAGGCCGTTGACGTTCGCGGCCCCTATGGCTGCATCTATGCGCAGCTCAAGGGCTGGAGCGGCGGTTACTCGACCGACGCAGGACGCGTGAAGCACATCCACATCTCCTACGACGCCGGCGGCGGCCGGGAAATGGGCCTGCGGTTCGCTCACGGCGGCGGACGTCGCTCATGGCGTTCGGCCTACGCGCGTATGCGCTAGCCTGACCGGCTCGTGCCGTCCGGAAGGCTCGACTTTCCGGACGGGCGAGTGGAGTGGATTTGATATTCGCTACCGTCTCCGCAAATCGCGCAAAGCGAATGTCAGATCTCAAACCCCACTCAAGACTTACATTCGCTGGCGGTCTTTTAATTCCGACATTCGCAATGAGGCTGCCGAAACGGGATGCGAATGGTGGAATCAGTCCACCAGGACCTCTTTGTTAACCCGCGATTAACCACGTTGGCCGACCCTCCAGACCTACGGAGGGGTGCACATGCAGCGGCTACGGCTGAAGGCGGACGGGCGGATCGTCGAGGTGCTGGACGGGCGGGAAACGCCGCTGGTCCCCGATATGCCTGACAGCGCGCCGTCGCCCACAGCAGCCACCGTGCCGGTGGTGCGCGATCTGCGCCGTCGCGCCAAACTGACGCAAGCTGAATTCGCAGCCCGCCTCGGCGTCCCCCTTGAGACCATCCGTAACTGGGAGCAGGGTAAGCGCTCGCCGCGCGGACCGGCGCGTGCGCTGTTGACCGTGATCGCGCATGAGCCTGACATGGTTTTCGCGGCCCTTGCACGCAGGGGGTAACTGCGCCCGACGCGCTGAGGCATGACATGCAGACGGTTGAGGCGAATGGCGCTGACATTCCGGCGATAGGTCTCGGAACCTGGGAGTTGCGCGGGCGCGCCTGTGCCCGTCTGGTCGAGCAGGCACTGCGTCTCGGTTATCGCCATATCGACACCGCGCAGGTTTACGAAAATGAGCGAGAGGTCGGCGAGGGCGTTCGCGCCTCGGGGATCAAACGCTCCGACGTTTTCGTGACCACTAAGGTCTGGACGACGCACTTTGCGCCCAACGATCTGTTGCGATCGACCAAGGAAAGCCTCGCGCGGCTGCGGATGACCGAGGTCGATCTGCTTCTGCTGCACTGGCCCAATCCACAAGTGCCACTGGAGGAGACGCTGGGCGCGCTTGTCGAGGCCCGGAAACTCGGTCTTGCACGGCATATCGGAGTTTCGAATTTCACGGTGGCGCTGATCGAGGAGGCTGTTGCAAAGGCCGCAGCGCCGTTGGTGTGCAATCAGGTCGAGTATCATCCGTATCTTGAACAGAACAAGGTGCTGGCGGCCTGCCGCGCCAACGGTCTTGCGCTGGTGGCGTACAGTCCGGTGGCGAAAGGCCGCGTCAAGAATGCCGAGGCGCTGCACCGGATCGGCGCGCGATATGAAAAATCCGCCGCGCAGGTTTGTCTGCGCTGGCTGATCCAGCAAAATGTCGTCGCCATTCCGCGCACTTCGAAAGTCGAGCGCCTGTCGGAAAATCTCGACGTCTTCGATTTCAATCTTACCGACGATGAAATGGGCGAGATCTTCGCGATGGGAACGCGCGGCGGCCGCATCACCGATTTCGGTTTCGCGCCTAAATGGGATTGAGGGTTCTCTTGATCTTCGGGCGATGATCGCCCATTCAGGGGTTCATGTTTTTCAGCCTGTCCAAGATACTCGGCTTCTTCGTCATCCCGTCGAACACGGTTGCGATGGTCTGCGCCCTCGGCGCGATGCTGCTTGCGACGCGATTTCGCAAAGCCGGATCGCGCATCCTGACGCTCGGCGTCGTGCTGCTGCTGGTCTGCGGCTATTCATCGCTCGGCAATCTGTTGCTGTTGCCGCTGACCGAACGTTTCCCGGCGGGGAGCGCGGGAGGAAGGGCGCCGGACGGCATCATTGTTCTTGGCGGCGCGATCGATCCCGAACGCAGTCGGGCGCGGGGCTCGCTTGAGATGGACGCCTCGGCCGAACGCATCGTCACGATGCTGCAACTGGCGCGACGCTATCCGCAGGCCCGCATCGTGTTCAGCGGCGGCAGCGCCAACCTGGTCGAGGAGCCGGTGCCGGAAGCGCCGATCGCCGGCGATCTGCTGGAAGACTTCGGAACGCCGCGTGCGCGCATCGTGCTGGAAAGCGAATCCCGCACCACCGCCGAAAATGCGGCATTCACGCGCAAGCTGATTTCACCCAGGCCGGGTGAGCGCTGGCTGCTCGTGACCTCGGCGTTCCACATGCCGCGCTCCATCGGAGCGTTCCGGAAAGCGGGTTTCGATGTCGAGGCCTATCCGGTGGACTGGCGCACCCGCGGCTGGAGCGACGCCTTGATGCCGTTTACGACATTGAGCGCCGGGCTGGCGCGCACCGACGTCGCTGTTCACGAGTGGGTGGGGCTGATCGCCTACTGGGCGACGGGCCGCAGCAGCGAGCTGTTTCCCGGGCCGCGCAAGGCCAACTAGGCATGATCCCGAATTAGGAACGATCCCGCAAAGTGGGCATCGGTTTTTCGGACAAGATCATGCCCGAAACTAGTCGTGTCGCGGCAGCCCAAGCCGATAGACCCCGCGAAAATCATTCGGGTCGGCGGGCTTGCCCTTGCGGTAGATTACGAGGCGGCCGGCCTGCGCGAGCGCAATGGCGGACCTGCGGATCGGCACCAGCAGCCCATGCCAGTCGTCTCCGGCGGCGATGGCGTGAGCGATCTCGGGCGCGCTGAGCGTCTTTGCGCCATCACGGGCCAGCACGGCGAGGATCGCATCATCCAGCGACCCGCCATCGGCGATCTTCGAATCGGAATTGTTCATGACCATGCCATGACGCATCCGAACCTGCGCGGCAAGCGTGCTGGTGTGGTGGTTCGCACGGACGCGTCATTTCGACATCGCCCGATAGGCATCGGAATCGAACTGACGGCGCCACATCACGATCACGATCGCCAACGTGGTTGCGATCAGCACCCACGGGCTGATGAACCAGCCGAGATAACCCAGCGCGAACAGGAAGGCCCGCTGGCCACGATTGAAATGCCGGCCCGCCGACTGGAACAGTTTCGTGGTGCGCATGACGTGTGACTGCGCTTCCGGCGTGTCGCGCTTGTCCGCAAACGGCATCGCGCCGAGCAGGATGGCGACGTAGTTGAACAGGCGATAAGACCAGGAGAACTTGAAGAACGCATAGACGAAGATCACGACAAGTCCGACGCACTTGATTTCCCACAAGGCAGGGGAACTTCGGATGCCGAGCGGCAGGGTGGCGAGCACCGCCATGGCTTCCTCGGTCGATCGCAGCAGCGTCAATCCGACGCCGATGGCCAGCAGGGTCGTGGACGCAAAGAAGGCCGTGCCATTCTGCAGCGATGTCATGATCTGCATGTCGACCATCCGCGTTTCGCGGTCGAGGATTCGCCGCACCCAAACCTCGCGGTAGATGCTCATGCGGGCGTTCAGGCTGTTGCGGCCATGTCGTGTCCGTTCAAGCGTGATCGCATAGACCATCCACGCCAGAACGAAGAATGCGATCGCCACGATGTCGGCAGTTGCGAACAGGTTCACGACTCGATGCCTTCCGAATGATGGGTGCCACGATAGAACAGGAATCCGACCGGTGCGAAGTGGTTTCGGCCCCTGGTCGAAGGTCGGATTAAAGACTTGCGACGGGGCTGGTTGCCTGCGCCGCGCCGGTCATGGCAAGGTCCGCGCCGCTGAGGAGATCTCAATCAATGGCTTTGCGATGGCTTTGACGCTTGTTATCGGGAACAAGAACTATTCCTCTTGGTCGATGCGGCCGTGGATGGCGCTGAAAGCGGCCGAAATTGCCTTCGATGAGGTCATCATTCCGCTCTACACCGGCGATGCCGACAAGCAGCGTATTCTCGATGTGACCCGGTCCGGCAAGGTGCCGGCGCTGGTCGATGGCAATATCACGGTCTGGGATTCGCTTGCGATCATCGAGTATGCCGCCGAGCGATTTCCGGAGGCCTTCTTATGGCCACAGGACGTCGCCGTTCGCGCGCATGCCCGCTCGGTCGCCGCGGAAATGCATTCCGGGTTCATGGCGCTGCGCAACGAATGCGGCATGAACATTCACCGCCCGATCCGCGCGAAACCTCTTTCCGATGATGCCAAGACCAACATTGCGCGCATCCAGCAGATCTGGACCGAGTGCAGGGCGCAATACGGCGCGCAGGGGCCGTATCTGTTCGGCGCCTTCAGCGGCGCGGATGCGATGTTCGCGCCGGTCGTTCATCGCTTCCGGACTTACGCCATCGATGTGACGCCGCCGGTTCGCGCGTACATGGATATGATGCTCGCGAATACGTCTTTTCAGGAATGGACCCGCGACGCTCTGGCCGAAACACTGATCATCGAGAAATTCGAGACCGACTGAATCGGGGACTGTTCCATGGGCATTCTGGATATGCTGACCAGCGTCATGGCGGCGAGGGCGGCGAAAGATCTCGACCCGGCCCTTATCCCGGTGGTGCTGGGCGAGGTGCTCGGCAACGGAAGCGAGGGCGGGCTGTCCGCCATCGTCGCGAGATTGCAGCAGGGCGGATTCGGCGATCAGGTCGAATCCTGGATTGGTACCGGCGGCAACCTGCCGATCAGCGCACAGCAACTCCAGGATCTGTTGGGGAACGCGACCGTCAGGCAGTTGGCGACGCGGTTCGGTATTCCGGTGGATCAACTCTCCACGGTTCTGGCTCAGGTTTTGCCGGTCGCCGTTGATCAGGCGAGTCCCGACGGGAAGCTGCCCCGCATGGTATGAGGTTGCCGGGCTAACGTACTGAACTTGCCGGGAAATCGTTCGGAGGTGGCGGGAAGGCGGAATTGCGGCGTTGCACCCGGCTGGACCCTGCCTTGAAGCCTGCGCAAGGCCTCAAAAACCTTATTAAACCATTGAAATATAACGGCTATTTTGCCATCATCCATGCGCTGGTTTGTCTGGCCAAATGAGGGGCCCGCATGCTATACCTTTAGCGGGCGTCAAACTGGCTTTGCCGGGCAACGGCAGGCCGCCAAAATGCGCGTACCGCGTGATGGAGCAAGGTGTTGAAGCACAAATACATCGTTGGAGAGACTGTCTATTTCACGGCAAGCAACGTGGCTCGGCCAGCTGCGAGCGGGACCTACGAAGTGATCCGCCTGTTGCCAACGGACGGTGACGACTGTCAGTACCGCATCAAGAATTCGACCGAAGCCTTCGAGCGCGTGGCGAAGGAAAGCCAGCTCGCCGTCGCCTGACCGTGTGACGGAATTTCGCCGCGGTTGCGGCGCTTGGTCTGTTTCGTTGTGAAGGGGACCTTGCATGAACCGCGCCTGGGCATCATCGATCGATAATTTCTGGCAATCGCCGAACCTGCCGATGTGGCTTATTATCGCCGCAGCGGGGTTCTTTGCGATCGTCCTCCTGATCACGCTGGTTCGTGCCGATCGATCAGTCGCGAACGGCGCGCTAACGGTCATCACGCTGCTGGCGATAGGCGTTGCCGTGACCGCCATGATGGGCGCGGCCGGCAACAGCGGCGTTTCCGGCGACACCAAGCCTGCCGGGCAATCGACTGCGTCGCTTCCGGCGCTGGCTTGTCTTGATGGGCTTGCCGGCGAGAGCGTCGAGGCGGCCTGCGAAAAGGTATTGTTCGCATCAGCCGATTCGGTTGCCGCAGCGGTCTCCTACACCGCAGGGCAGGTCACACGGCTCGCCGCTTTCGGCAAGGCTGCGGCGGCCAGCAAGTCGATGACACCGGAACTCACTGCGCTGCGGCGGACCATTGAGCGCGATCGGTACGGGCTGGTCGCTCAGGTGCTCAAAACGCGTGAGGGCTGCACGCTGTCCTCGTCCTGTCCGTTTTTCCAGTCGCTTACCAACTCGGGACAGATTTCGTCCAACATGAGCGAAAATCTCTACGACGGGTTTGTCGGCCGTTATGCTTCGTCGTGGGACGCACCGCCGGCCGTCGCCGGCGCCGCTGCGCAGCCGATGGCTGCGCTGGGCACTGTGCAGCCGCCGGGCAAGCCCGTGTCGGGCGATTTTCCGAGCGCGGCGTCGATCCCTCCGATCAACATCATGACGCCTGAGCCTGCTGCCCAAGGTTCCCAGGCCGAACGGCGGCCACCGGAACCCGGCGCATCGCCGCCTCCGCGCAGCGCGCCTGCAGCCGTGATCAATCCGCAGCCGGCACCGGCTGCAGCGAAAAGGCCGGCGCCGCAGAAATCGCGTGCACAAGAGAAATCGCGTGCACAAGCTCCCGTGCAGCTTGCGCCTCCCGCGGCGAGCGATGATAACTGACCGCTCTTTCTCCATTTGAAGCGTGATGCTCACGCATCGCGCTGGCGATCCCGAATATGCCGCTTCATCTCGTCAAGCTCAGCGTCGGTGCCACGTCCATCAAGGATCTCAGGGGCTGGATTGCTGAACGTGTGAAGCAGGCCAAGGCGAAGGGCCAGCCGCCGCGCCACATCCATGTCACGCGGATGTCGCCCAAGCGCGTTGACGAACTTCTCGACGGCGGGTCGATCTACTGGGTCATCAAGGGCGAGATCGCCGCCCGCGAGAAAATCCTCGGCATCGAACCGTTTCGCGACAAGGATGGCATCGGGCGTTGCCGCCTCGTGATGGAGCCCAAGCTGATCGCGGTGTCACCGCGGCCGATGCGGCCGTTTCAGGGCTGGCGCTATCTCGATCCGAAGAGTGCACCGCCCGATCTCGGCAAGGCCGCCGCCAGCGTCGCCGCGATGCCTGAGCCGCTGCGCCGCGAACTGCGTGAGCTCGGACTTCTCTAGACTACGCCTTGATGTTGTCGATCAGGCGGGTCGTTCCGATTTTCGCCGCCACCAGCAGCCGGACAGGCCCTTCGTTCAAGGATGTGATCGGCGCGAGCGTCTCGGCGTGCCGAGCCTCGAGATAATCAAGCGCAAATCCGGCCCGCTGAATGATGTCTGCGCCGTCGGACAATGCGGCGCCGATGCCGTCGCCGGCGCGCATCCGCTTCGCCGTGGCCTTGAGCGTGCGATACAGCACCGGCGCTGTCCGGCGTTCATCCGGCGAAAGGTAGACGTTGCGTGACGACATCGCGAGGCCATCGCGCTCGCGGATGATCGCGCCGCCGATCACCTTGACGCCGAGATCGAGATCGCGCGCCATGCGCGTGACCACCTTGAGCTGCTGAAAGTCCTTCTCGCCGAACAGCGCCATGTCGGGGCGCACCTGCGTGAACAGCTTGGCGACGACGGTCGCCACGCCACCAAAAAAGTGCGGGCGGAATTTGTCTTCAAGTCCTGCAAGCGCCGGGCCTTCGGGAGCAATACGGGTGGCGAATCCCTCCGGATACATCGTCTTCGCATCCGGATTCCACACCAGATCGACACCCTCTGCGGTGAGGCGCGCGATGTCTTCCTTCCAGGTGCGGGGATATGAGCCGAGGTCTTCGTGGGCCGCGAACTGCGTCGGGTTCACGAAAATCGACACGGCGACTTTTCGTGCACGCTTTTTCGCGAGCCGGACCAGCGACACATGGCCGTCATGGAGCGCTCCCATGGTCGGCACAAGGGCGAGGGTGGCATTGCGCTTGCAAAGGTCGGCGCGGGCGCGGTGAAGGGATGAAAGCGTACGGGCGATGAGGGGGGAGCGGGTCATTCGTGCCGATGTCTGCAACGGGTGATTGTCAGGTGGTCCGCAGTCTTAACAAAGGCCGTGATGCGCGCCAACGACCATGCGCAGCCTTTGGCGTGATCGGCCTGCGGATTCATCATGAAGTCAGAGCCATTCGAATTTCACTTGATTCTTTCTGGGCTTGGCTGAAGATATCCACAGAGGATTTGCATGCTATTGCAGACGAGTCAGGGGCAATCCGGATCGGCGCATGTCGTCGTGCTCGGCAACGAGAAGGGCGGGTCGGGTAAGTCCACCACCGCGCTCCACGTTACGGTTGCGCTATTGAAGGCCGGGCAGCGCGTCGCCACCATCGACCTCGACTCCCGTCAGAAGAGCTTCACCCGCTACATCGAGAACCGCCGGGCATGGGCCCAGCGAACCGGGCTCTCTCTCGAATTACCACACCACTGCTGTGTTGCGCTGGGCTCCAGCATGCAGATCGACGACAACGAAATGTCGGAGTTCGAGCAGTTCTCGGCGGCGGTGAGCGCGGTGGAGCGGACCCATGACTTCATCGTTATCGATACGCCGGGCACCGACAGCTATCTGATGCGTCTGGCGCATTCGATGGCTGACACCCTGGTGACGCCGATCAACGACAGTTTTCTCGACTTCGACGTGCTTGGGTCGATTGATCCGGCGACCTATTCCGTGATCGGCGAAAGCCACTATGCGACCATGGTGAAGGTGGCGCGCAAGCAGCGCCGCGATCTCGATGGCGCGTCCACCGACTGGATCGTGGTCCGAAACCGGCTGTCGATGCTGGGCTCGCGCAACAAGCAGCTCATCGCCGAAGGGCTCGACCAGCTCTCGTTCCGGCTTGGATTCCGCCCGATCGACGGCTTTGCCGAACGGGTGGTCTATCGTGAGTTCTTTCCGCGCGGCCTGACTGCGCTCGACGATCTGGACGAGGCCACGCTGGGCACCCGCCCCAACATGGCCCATGTGACCGCCCGTGAAGAGGTGACCAGCCTGCTGCGCCACCTGAAGCTCCCGATCGACGAGCGGGGCCGCCGCCGGGCTGCGACCCGGGCCGAATGGTTTGCCCAGGTCGACCGTCCACTGGAAAATCACGGGCTCACAGCCTAAATTTAGGGCTGGGGCTGCCGGGTTCCGCAGCGGGGTCTCCCGGGCCGCTCCGCAGCTAAAATGCGAATTTTTCCTGTAAAATCCGAACTTATCGCTGGCTGAGCGCTTATTTAATTAGCTGTCATAGATCAAAGCGCCGCGTGCGGAATGGTGGCACGTTTGATGCATCGCACAAATTGCTGGTCTATGTCAGACACATGACGGGGAATTAAGCTGGTTTTGTCACCAACCCGTCATCATCTAGCTGGACAAGGACGAAGGATTCTAAAACACTGGTTGTGACAAGGCGGCCCGGAGGGGTTCTGGTCGGCTTGGCAATTCGAGGGCGAGATGAAGCGCGGAATTTTAATCCTGCTTGGTCTGTTTGCGATCGTTGTCGTCGCATACTTCACCGCGAGCAAATGGGCGATCCGTCACGAGACGCTGACGTTCTACGATTCAACGCGTGATCGTCCGATTGAAGTTGCGATCGCCGTGCGCCGCGATAAGGAGATGCAGGCAAATGCCGGTATGCTCGAGTTGCCGGTTGCGATCGTCAATCACGGCAATACCGTAAAATTCACCGAGTACTCCTTCCTCGCCAACGTGCTTGCTGCTCGCGGATATTTCGTCGCGAGCATTCAGCACGATCTGGCGAGCGATGCCCCGTTGGTCACCAAGGTTGGTGAGCTGTATGTCGGCCGCTTGCCGGTTTATGAGCGCGGCGTGGCGAATATCGATTTTGCCGTAAAGCAGATCAAGAAGATCCAGCCGAACGCGGACTACCATCATCTGACCCTCGTTGGACACTCCAACGGCGGCGACATTTCGATGTACTACGCCAAGATGCATCCGGAGAACGTCAAGAAGATCGTCACGCTCGACAATCTTCGCGTGCCGTTCCTCACCGATGGCAAGTTCAAGATTTTGTCGTTCCGTTCGAAGGACCCTGTGTTCAAGGCCGATCCGGGCGTCGTTCCGGATGACGACACTTGCGAGCAGTCGGGCATCACGGTGGTCAACACGGGCTTCCAGCATACCGACATGAGCGATCGCGGTCCTGACAATGTGAAGACATCGATTCAGGGCGTCCTCGACAAATTCCTCGAAGGCGAAAGCAAGCTCGCCCCAGTGGACACCAAGAAGATCGTGGTGCCGAAGCCCGGCTCCGAGCAGAAGACCAGCGCTGCGCCGAAGTCCGGCTCGGTGGCTCAATTCGCTCCTTCTGCCGAGTAGCACGCGATCTCAGATCGTCACGCCGGATCGTTCCGGCCGTCGCACGTTCGCGTGAAAACTCTTGATAGCTGTCGACTTGTCTCAAGCCGCCATAATACGCTGATGGCACGACTTCTGCTTGTTTGATCTCACCAAGCAATGAGGTGACAGTCATGGGCATCAGCAGCTTTACCCGGTCTCCTGCGCTCGCGCCGTCAACGGAGCGGCGGATACCGCCCGTCGTCAGTGATGACGAATGTCTCTCGCGACTGGCACAAGCCGTTGCCGAGCATGACGAACGCCGGTTGCGCGAGGTTGCGCAGCTTATCGGACGGCTCGCGGTGCCGATCGAGTAGCGGCCTTCGCCGGAAGGTTTCCACGCTCCATGAATTGACCAAAGGCTCTGCGCGCTCCACATAAGACTCGCACTTAACCGCGAGTTCAGATGACGCGTGATCCGACCATTCCGAAATCCGGCGAGCGGCCTGTTGCGGCCAGGAGCGGGGCGTTACCGGAGACGCACACGTCGGCGGCCGACATTGCGGCGTTTGTCGCAAAAGCGCGCGCGATGACGCCGGGCAAGGGTGGCACGGGCCGGCTGCTCTTCGCTCTCGATGCCACGATGAGCCGCCAGCCGACGTGGGACATGGCGTGCCAGCTTCAGGCGGACATGTTCCGCGAGGCGGGCAGTATCGGCGGCCTCTCGGTTCGGCTTGTCTACTATCGCGGTCTGAACGAGTGCCGCGCCAGCCAATGGATCTCGGATACCGCACATCTCGCAAGGCTGATGGCGAGGATCGATTGCCAAGGCGGGCAGACGCAGCTCGGCCGTGTGCTGTCGGATGCGCGGCGGGAGGCCATTGCATCGGGCGTGCGCGCCATCGTGTTCGTCGGCGACGCGATGGAGGAGAACGTGGACGCACTGTGCGTCACCGCAGGCGAACTCGGTCTGCTGAAGGTGCCGTGCTTCATGTTCCAGGAGGGCAACGATCTGGCGGCGGAGGCTGCGTTCCGCGAGATCGCGCGGCTGACGGGCGGCGCGTGGTGCCGCTTCGACATGGGATCGGCTGCGCAGTTGCGCGAACTTCTCCGCGCGGCAGCGGCCTATGCGGCTGGCGGGCGCGATGCGCTGCTGCGGCTGGCGAAGAATACCTCGGGAGCGGCGGCACTGCTCGGGCAGATGAAATAGCGGATGCACGCTGAGGTCACGGCTGGTCTACCCGCGCGAGGCCCGCGCCAGCGGCAAAAATTCGCAGATGTGCGCGCTGCTCAAAGCACGCTAGACACTTACATGAAGCATATGCCGGTCCGGGCGCACCTTGCGCGCGAGGCCGTGCTGGAACGCAAAGATTGATTGATCCATGCCAACCCTGATCGCAGGCATTGTCGCCGTCGCGCTGCTCTACGTCGCCCTCAACATCATCAAGGGCGCCGATCCGAAATGGCTGGCGAAAATCCTCCGCGGCGGCGGTGGCATTGTCACGCTGGCTGCGGCGCTGTTTATCGGCGCGAGGGGCGAGCTTGCGGTGGCTATCCCGCTCGGAGTTTTCGGGGCGGGCCTGCTGGGCTGGTCGCCGTTCGGCGCGCAGCTCGGTTCAGCCTGGGGCAATTACGGACCCGGTGCCTGGAAATCAAACGGGCAGAAGTCCAAGGTACGATCCCAGTTTATAGAGATGACGCTCGACCACGACACCGGGGCGCTTGAGGGGCTCGTGACTGCCGGCCCCGAAGCGGGGCGCGTACTGGACGACTTCACGCTCGATGAGCTGATTGCTCTGGCGCGGGGGTTCGATGCCGAGAGCTGGGCTCTTCTGGAAAGCTATCTGGATCGCCGGTTTCCCGCCTGGCGTGAGCACGCGCAGGGTGAGGGGGCAGGCCGGAGTGGAGGCGAGGATCGCCGTGCGGCGCCGAGCGGAAAAATGACGACGGAGGAGGCCTATCAGATCCTTGGCCTGAAGCCGGGCGCGGGGCGCGATGAGATCAGCCGGGCGCACCGTGGCCTCATGAAGAAACTTCATCCCGACCAGGGGGGCTCGACGTACCTCGCTGCCCGTGTGAACGAGGCCAAGGACACTCTTCTTCGCAATCATCGCTGACTCCAGCACGCAACATCACGCTACAAACTGCGAGCAGCCTTTCCGTCTCTGTATTGAATGCCCCTGCGGACGCCCGCCGTTGTCCGGCGTGATCGATCCCGCAGTTAATGTTTTAGAGACCAAGTCTTGAAAATTGGTTGTCATGCGCGAGCCCGGCCAGAAAAAATTACCTGGTGGTCGCGGTGCGACACTCACGCGTGGGCGGGATCTCACCGGCATGTCCCAAAGAAAAGGCCCGCGGCTGAACCGCGGGCTTTTCTTTTAGTCGGAGCGGATCGGACTCGCGGTCAGTTCCTGATGGCGATGCACGAAATATCGGAACGCTTCAGCGTGCGGCACGCGGCTTCGGCGGAGCCCTGATTGAGACCGGCAAAACGTGCGCGGTAGAGCGTCTTGCTGCCCTTCGACACCGTTTCGGTGAACTGTTCTGCCTCGCCGAGGAGCTTGCTTGCGCTGCCGCGTGCGGCATGGAGACGCTGCCGGGCTTCGCTCTCGCTCTCGAGAGCGCCGACCTGGATCATCCAGCCCGAGCGGGCGGTGGTCTTGATCGCGCCGTTGTGCTGGACGGTCTGCGCTGGCTGCGCGGGCGGCAAAGCGGCTTGCTGGACCGGCCGCGGAGCGGGCTGTTGCTGTACCGTGGATGTTTGAAGGGCGACGGCCTGCGCTCCCAGCGTGGTGGGCGGCGCGCCGCGCGGTGAAGGATCGGCGTAGGCCATCGTTTGCGAGTGCGGTGTCGATGACGAGGCTGGAACCGAACCGATAATGCCCTGTCCGATGCCATTGCTGGTGTTGGGCTGGGCGGGAAGCGGAGCCGGGAAATCACTGCGCGTCTGTGCGTAAGTCGCCGGCCATGGCTCTCCACGGCGCTCCGCTTTCGATGCAGCCGAAACCTCAGCCTTGACCTCGGCTTTGGCGACGACGGCCGTTGAGGTTTCGGCCACATCCGCGTTACGCGGCGCGGGAATGGCGCTGGTCGCTGTTGGCGCTGGTGCGTTTGGCGCTGCGGAAGCCACCTTGGTCTGGCCCATGCGGACCTGAACCGTCTTGACGCGTACCGGCGTCATGGGCTCGGCCGATCCGGGAATAATGGACAGAGGCGATGAAATCACGCCGCTGGTGAGCGGAGCGGGCGCGGGCTTGTCCTGCGCTTCGGTCACGGATTTCGCAGGAGCCGGCGCTGCCACTGCTGCGCGCGGCATGGGAAGCGGAACGGGGTCCGGCGTGGTGGACGCGACCTTGATCGCGCCTTGCGACTGAACCATCGCGGCGGGGCGCTTCGCCTCGACCTCATCGCGATCGTCTGCGCTGGCGACCTTGGTGTCGCCGCCACGTTCAGTGATCGCCGCGACAGTGCGCCGGGTTGCTGCTTCATCGAGGTGTTCGGCGAGCAGGTTGCGCATGATGGCGTCGCGCGAACCGCCGCTGCGTCCGCCCATCACGACGCCAACCACGTAGCGGTTGCCGCGCTTCATCGAGGTGACGAGGTTGAAGCCGGAGGCGCGGGTATAACCGGTCTTGATGCCGTCCACGCCTTCGACGCGGCCGAGCAGCTTGTTGTGGTTGCGGATCGAGCGTCCCTTGTAGTTGAAGGCCTCGGTCGCGAAGTAGCGATAGTATTTCGGGAAGCGGTCCTGAATGGCGCGGCCGAGCGTGGCCTGATCGCGCGCGGTGGTGACCTGCTCATTGTCCGGGAGGCCCGACGCATTTCTGTAAACGGTCTTGCTCATGCCGAGCGCGCGCGCCTTGCGCGTCATCGCCTTGGCGAAATCATCCTCGTCGCCACTGATGGCTTCGGCGATGACCGCGGCCGCGTCGTTTGCCGAGCGGGTCACGAGGCCCTTGATGGCGTCTTCGACGCGGATCGTCTGACCGGGGCGCAAACCGAGCTTGGTCGGCGCCTGCTGCGATGCATGGACCGATACGTCCATCGGCGTATCAAGTTTCATCTTGCCGCTCTCCAGCCGCTCGAACAGCATGTAGAGCGTCATGATCTTGGTGAGCGAAGCGGGGTGGCGCAGGCTGTCGGCACTGGTGGCCTGAAGCGTGCTGCCGGAGTTGGCATCGACGATGATGGAGGAGAAAGCGGGGTTGTAGCTCGATGTCGCAGCGTGGCGGGGTTTGTGACGCCGCCGGGCGTCTGCGGTATCGACCGTGAAGGTGGCGGCCACGGAGAGGGTGGCGACGCCGAGAAGGCAAAGGCGGAGCGCGCGCAAAGACGCTGACGATTTGACCCCAAGCATGAATTTCCCCGTCCGAGTCCCACTCTATTCGCCTCGTTCTGAGGCCAAATTTGGTCCGGCCGCAGCCAATCTTCGCAGCCGCGTCGTCCATGCGAAGCTGCGGCTCCGAAGGGCCGGTGCCGGATCACCTGCGATCTGGCTAAGGCATTGGAACCGCGCAGCTTTTCGCATTCATTCGAAAAAGCGAAAAGCGCAGGGAATCAAATTAGGAGGCGACGGTTTCGAAAGGGTTAAGCAAGGGTTTCCGTGATCCGACGGATTTGTCCCGGATTTAAGACATTTGTGCGACGCACAAGATTCTTGACTTTTATTGTGCGATGCAGTACTACCAAAGTCGTGGTTAGGGAGCCGGGCATCCGGCGCGCAGGTCAACAAGTCTGGGAAAAGGATACCGGTAAATGGTCAAGGTTGAAGAATTTCAGCAGTACGGCAAAGAGCAGTTCGACGCCGCGGTTGCATCCGCCAACACCTTCTCGAGCGGCCTTCAGTCGATTGCGAATGCCTACGGCGAATACGCCAAGAAGTCGTTCGAAGACACCAAGAGCTTCGTCGAGAAGCTGACGGGCGTGAAGTCGATCGAAAAGGCCGTCGAACTGCAGACCGAATACGCCAAGACGTCCTACGAGACGTTCGTTGCGGAGTCGCAGAAGATCGGCGAACTGTACACCGATCTCGCCAAGCAGGCTTTCAAGCCTTTCGAGACCGCCGTCACGAAGGCGACCACTCACTAATTCAAGCTCTCGACCAAATAGAAAAGCCCGGCTCACGCCGGGCTTTTTTTGTCAGTGTGGCGGATGATCCGCCGTTCGTTATTTGGCGATGCGCAATTTCGAGAGCGAGTTTCCGATTGAATCGAACGCGGCTGCGATACCGCTCGCACTGGTCGATGAGTAGAAATTCCCGGCGTTGGCGCAGTATTTCAGAACCGAGGATTCCGGATCGCCGTCGGTGTTGACCTGAATGGTGTAGATCAAGGTCGTTCCGTTGACCTTGTTCTTGATGTTGTCGCAGAGAATTTTCTGCCGCGCATCGATCTGCGATGCCGACGTGTACCAGCGGTTCTGCGTGTTCGCTCCGTCCGACAGCAGGATGATCGCATCGGTGTACTTGTAGTTGGAATCCTTGGCGGGCGTCGGGAACGGGTCTGTCGATTGCAGCATCATCCACGCCCAGTGCATGCCGATACCCTGGTTGGTATTACCGTTCGCGCTGAGGTTGTTAATCTTGCCCTTGATGGTGTTATCGTCCGTCGATCCGTCGGATTCGCTGGAGCTGAACACGGACGTCATCGGCAGGACCGACGAACCGCAGTCGGTATAACTCTCACCGAGAAACAGCGTGTCCGGCGTAGTCGTGGTCGGCGCATCCTTCGTGGTGTCATAAGATTGGGTGCGATCCGTCACGCAACCTTTCCAGCTGTTGATATTGCTGGCGGTCCATTTCTTGCCGGCTGCAACACATGCACTCCTGGTTTTCCTGGACGACTGGCTGCAACTGCCGTAGCTCGTGTCCCAGTCAAGCCAGGTCGCGTCCTTGTTGGTCTTGCCGACATTGACCATCACATTGAAGGGGATGATCGACAGATACACGTCATCGGTTGTCTTCGCCGACGACTTGAGTGTGTCCACAAGACCTTTGGCGGCCTTTTTCATGGCGTCGAGCTTGCCGGCGCTGTTCATCGACCCGGTGATATCCAGTGCCATGGCGACGCGCATCCTGGTGTTACCCCAGACGGTCGTCGAACTGGTGCCGAAATCGAGCTTCGGATAGCCGACCACCTTCATGAACTCGGTCTTCATGTTGGCCGAACCCGACAGAACGATCTTGGATCCCTGGCTGGTGCTCTTGGTGTAAGTCGCCGTTATGACGACATTCAGCGCCTCCGGGTGCTTGTAGAGGGCGTTGAAATAGTCCTTTGCCTTCTGGCTGATCTGCTCGGTGGTGAGGCCCGAGGCGTCTCTGGAGATCATCAGGGCGGTGGTATCGAGGGCCGTCTGCATGGCGGTGCGTGCGTTATTGACGCGGGCATAGTCGACCGCGGCCCCGACGAAGCCGAGCATTGGCAGGATCGCGATGCCGAACAGCACGGCGACGTTGCCGCCTTGTGCGTGGCGGAAGCGTGCGATCAGCCCGCGGGCGCGATTGAAAGTCGATGCATCGTTCATGACGTCACCAGAAGAATGAGGCTCTGGGACGCGGGATAGGCTGCAGGCGTGAAGAGGTAGTAAAATGCTGCGGTGAATAACGGGTACACCTGAGAAGAAGGGGGCAGCAGGCGGGCGGGCCGCTATTTCATGTTGAAGATCGGGTTTCCCGCTTCGTTCGAATTTTATCGATTCTCCGGCCACGGAAGCGGAGCCGGAGGTGCGGGAACGTCTGAAAATGGATGTAATGGTCATGGCGGTCACCAAAAATGGGTCCTGCCATGTCGTAGGAGGGGGCAATGAAGGGGCGGTAAAAGTCGCGGCCAATCTACGTAAAATGCCCCACAAAATGGCTCTTTCGGCCCCTCAATCGGCGCGTATTGTCAACAGCGCCTCAACACCCCATAACCAAACAGGTCTGATTTCCGGGCGTTTGCGTTAACCACCGGCAATTGCCGCAAGGGGCATCGTGCGGTTATCCGGCGCGATTTCCGCCGGTAAAGGCGTGCTTGCGGGCAGGCGCATGGCGACCCATATTGTTAATGTGATCCGGCGGCGCCTCGTCGCCGGAATGTTGTTCTTTGCGGGAATTTCGACTCTCAAGCCATGCTGCACTCGTCTTCATATCCGGAACCAGTCGCGGCGCCTGAGGTGTCCGGCGAACAAATCGCCAGCGTTCGCCCGCAAATGAGCAAGGAGGACAACGGCAACGAGGGGCGGGGCGGCCCCGGCACGTCTGTCATCACCAAGGTCAAGCCGAAGACCAAGCGCCCGAACCTCTACCGCGTCCTGATCCTGAACGACGACTACACTCCGATGGAATTCGTCGTTCATGTTCTGGAGAAATTCTTCAACAAGGACGTTGAAGCCGCGACAACGATCATGTTGCATGTGCATCACCACGGCATCGGCGAGTGTGGCGTTTTTACGTATGAGATCGCCGAAACCAAAGTGACGCAGGTGATGGACTTTGCGCGAAAACATCAGCATCCTTTGCAATGCGTGATGGAAAAGAAGTAGCATTTGAGTCTCGTTCGGCGTGGGAACCGGGTGAGGCTGTGAGGATTGGTCAACTGCAAGACGGACGATCAATTCAGACGATCAATGAAGTGGCGGGGGCCATAAGGGACGCGAATGCCGACTTTCTCTCAGAGCCTTGAACAATCCCTGCACCGCGCGCTTGCTATCGCGAATGAGCGGCATCATCAGTACGCGACGCTCGAGCATCTGCTGCTGTCGCTGATCGATGATTCAGACGCCGCTGCCGTGATGCGTGCATGCAGCGTCGACCTCGACAAGTTGCGCGGCAGTCTCGTCAACTACCTCGAAACGGAATTTGAGAATCTCGTTGCCGAAGGCTCCGACGACGCCAAGCCGACGGCCGGCTTCCAGCGCGTCGTTCAGCGCGCCGTCATACATGTGCAGTCATCCGGCCGTGAAGAGGTCACCGGCGCCAACGTGCTGATCGCGATTTTCGCGGAGCGCGAAAGCCATGCGGCTTATTTCCTGCAAGAGCAGGATATGACCCGCTATGACGCGGTGAACTACATCAGCCATGGCATTGCCAAGCGGCCGGGCGTCTCCGAGGCGCGGCCTGTGCGTGGCGTCGACGAGGAAGCCGACGCCAAGGGCAACGACGACTCCAAGAAGAAGGGCGAGGCGCTCGAAACCTATTGCGTCAACCTCAATAAAAAGGCGCGTGACGGCAAGATCGACCCCGTCATCGGCCGCCATGCCGAAATCAACCGCGCCATCCAGGTGCTGTGCCGTCGTCAGAAGAACAATCCGCTGTTCGTCGGCGAAGCCGGCGTCGGCAAGACCGCGATCGCCGAAGGTCTCGCCAAGCGCATCGTTGACAGCGAAGTACCGGAAGTGCTGGCAGCGTCGACCGTGTTTTCACTCGACATGGGCACGCTGCTCGCGGGTACGCGCTATCGCGGTGATTTCGAAGAGCGCCTCAAGCAGGTCATCAAGGAACTGGAAGCGCATCCGAATGCGATCCTGTTCATCGATGAAATCCATACCGTGATCGGCGCGGGTGCGACTTCCGGCGGCGCGATGGATGCATCGAACCTGCTGAAGCCGGCACTGGCATCCGGTTCGATCCGCTGCATGGGCTCCACGACCTACAAGGAGTACCGGCAGCACTTCGAGAAGGATCGCGCGCTGGTGCGCCGGTTCCAGAAGATCGACGTCAACGAGCCGACCGTTGAAGACGCCATCGGGATCCTCAAGGGGCTCAAGCCGTATTTCGAGGACTATCACAAGCTGAAGTACACCAACGACGCCATCGAGGCGGCGGTGAACCTTTCGGCGCGCTACATCCACGACCGCAAGCTGCCGGACAAGGCGATCGACGTGATCGACGAATCCGGCGCGGCGCAGATGCTGGTGCCGGAGAACAAGCGCAAGAAGACCATCGGCATCAAGGAAATCGAAGTGACCATCGCGACGATGGCGCGGATTCCGCCGAAGTCGGTCTCGAAGGACGACGCCGAGGTGCTCAAGCATCTCGAAACGACCTTGAAGCGCACGGTGTTCGGTCAGGACAAGGCCATCGAGGCGTTGTCGGCATCGATCAAGCTCGCGCGTGCGGGCCTGCGCGAACCGGAGAAGCCGATCGGCTCGTATCTGTTCTCGGGCCCGACCGGCGTCGGCAAGACCGAGGTTGCCAAGCAACTGGCAGCTTCGCTCGGCGTCGAGCTGATCCGCTTCGACATGTCGGAGTACATGGAGCGCCATACGGTGTCGCGTCTGATCGGCGCGCCTCCGGGCTATGTCGGGTTCGATCAGGGCGGCCTGCTGACCGATGGTGTGGACCAGCATCCGCACTGCGTGGTGCTGCTCGACGAAATCGAGAAGGCGCATCCGGATCTCTACAACGTGCTGCTGCAGATCATGGATCACGGCAAGCTGACCGATCACAACGGCAAGCAGGTCAATTTCCGCAACGTCATCCTGATCATGACGACCAACGCGGGCGCTGCCGACATGGCGAAGGCCGCGTTCGGCTTCACCCGCAGCAAGCGGGAAGGCGAGGATCACGAGGCGATCAACCGTCAGTTCGCGCCGGAGTTCCGCAACCGTCTCGACGCGATCGTGTCGTTCGCGCATCTCAATCCTGATGTGATCGGCATGGTGGTCGAGAAGTTCGTGCTTCAGCTCGAAGCTCAGCTTGCCGACCGCGACGTGACCATTGAACTGTCCGAGCCTGCGAAGGCGTGGCTGGTGAAGGAAGGCTACGACGAGCAGATGGGTGCGCGGCCGATGGCCCGCGTCATTCAGGAGCACATCAAGAAGCCGCTGGCGGACGAGGTGCTGTTCGGCAAGCTGAAGGGTGGCGGCCACGTCCGCGTTGTCCTGGTGAAGGACGAGGCGAGCGGAACGGACGCCGAGAAGATCGGTTTCGAGTTCGTCGAAGGACCGGTGACCCCGAAGCCTGAAAAACTGCCCGGCACGCGTAAGCGCGCAGCGCCGCGCAAGCCGAAGGGTGGCGGGGATGGTCCGAAAGGACCGGCCAAGCCGCCGTTGATGAAGGTCTGAGCGAAGCCAGCGCGATACGGAAAAACCGGCGATCTTGCGATCGCCGGTTTTTTATTACGTGCGCGGATCAGAGGCGCTTGAGCGCCGTGAGAAGGGGTTCAAGCGTTGCGTTGATCGCTTCGCCTGCCTCGGAGATAATCGTCCATGCAGCTAACCCGGCCAGCGCGGTGACAATGACATATTGAGCAGTCGCCAAGGCCATCAGAGGCTTCAGCACTCCGCGGACTATTGGTTTGAACGAGCCTGTTGGTTTGAAATTGTCGCCGGACGGTTCATGCCGCGCGTCGATTTGAACGCCAGGGTGGCTGTCTGCTGCGAGCCCGGGAGATTCCGGGTCGTTCTGTGAATCCGGCAAGGTGAGATCGCGGGTTTCCAGCGACGCTGCGACTGTCGCTCCGTCCGGCGCCACTTCGATATGCACGACCACGTCATTCATCCCGGCACTTCATGCTTTGCTAACCATAGGCTGGCTGACCAGTCAGAGCTATGAAGGGTGCTGGAAAGACTCCATTAACGTAAACGAGTCCGTTCAAAGGCATACGAGATGAGCGGCCGTCTCATCCGATAGATAAGCGATCCACGGCAAGTTCTCTGAGTGTCACGATTTTCGAGGCGTCACTCATGTCGTCTCCCTGCTCGATCCGCTTTTCGACATCGTCGTGTGGCAGTTGGTGGTGATGAGACGACGGTTCCCATGGCGTTGGACGCTGTGCCTAGCTGTCAGCGCAATGCTGACGGCGGGACTTCAGGTTGCGCGCGGTGATGACGCTGCGCCAACAGCGAAGCCAGACACGCCGCTGGAAGCCTCTGAGCCCAGGACACAGGATCAGGGACGTCCGCCAGGTTCTCCTGCGGTCACCGAAACAAAACCTGCGGCCGAGGCGCCGGCACAGACTCCGCCTGCGAAGGACGCAAAGGACGCCGATGCTCGCGAGGCGATGTGTCTGATGATTGAATCCGCGGCGACCGCGCATAACCTGCCGCTGGAATTCTTCGCGCGCGTGATCTGGCAGGAGAGCCGCTTTCAGCCGGATGCGGTGGGGCCGGTCACCCGCAGCGGTCAGCGCGCGCAGGGCGTCGCGCAATTCATGCCGGGGACTGCGAGCGAGCGCCGGCTGCTCGATCCATTCGATCCGGTGCAGGCTCTGCCCAAGTCGGCGGAATTTCTGAAAGAGTTGCGCGAACAGTTCGGAAATCTCGGTCTTGCTGCGGCGGCCTACAATGCGGGGCCGCGGCGTGTGCAGGACTGGCTGGCAGGCACTGGCTACATGCCCTCCGAGACGCGAAACTACGTTTACGCGATCACAGGTACGCCGGTTGATGACTGGGCCGCCGCCGGAAAGAACGGCGCGGTCAAGGATCGCGCGCCGCCGGCAGGTTGCCGCGAACTCATGGCGCTGCTGAAGCGTGCGCCCAATCCGTTTATCGCCGAACTCGAGCAGCGCGTGAAACTCGGCGCCGCGATGGCGTGGGGAGTGCAGCTCGCAGCCGGGTTCTCGCGCGGCAAGGCGCTGGCGATGTATGCCCGCTCCATAAAGCGCCTGAGTGCGATCATCGGCGACCGCGACCCCAGCCTTTTGAGCACAATTTTCCGGAGCCGCGGCACGCGGCCGTTCTATCAGGTGCGTGTGGGAGCCGACACGCGCGCTGCCGCCAACGAGTTGTGCGATCGGATCAGGCGGGCGGGGCAGGCGTGCATCGTGCTGAAGAACGCGCGGGGGTAACCGTCGCCTGCGCTGAATGCGGACGGCATTTCGGAAATCTCTTGTGACGGTTAACGGCGCAATCGGAATGCGAGTGAAGAAAACCCAATGTTTGCAGGCATAACTTGAGTCCGCGTGCGAAACATTATGCTCAATGAAATGCTAACGCAGTCATGACGTTTTTCGCTTAAGTTTTGTGAAACCGTTTTCCAATCATCTGATCGGCGCAGCGAAAAATGTTTCGCGGCATTCTGTGAGGAGGCCATTGTGCTGACGTTTGGAATTATCGGTATTGCATTCGCAGCCTTGTGTGTTCTCGGTTCGCTGTCGTCGTCCGCGCGCGAGCCGTCGATCTGATCCTTTGCCGCGATACGCCGCGGTCACGGTTTACACATCGATTCGCCACGGGCTTCGGCAAGCTGCCGCGTTTTCGCGGTACGGCCTCCCGAAATTGGCGGCCCCGATCCCTTGACGACGGGGGCGTTTCAGCCGCGAGATGAATTGAACGATTCATCCGGTGTTGCACGTCTTGGCACTTCCCGCTCTTGATTCTCCGACTTGGCAAAGCCCCTTCGCGGCGTTCGCGTTCGGGGTGAAATCCGCATTGTCGTCGATCCTGGCGCTGGTGCTGTTCGGCACCTTCATCGGGGTGGGCGCATTCGCCCATGACACAGGCTTCACCCTCGGCTGGGCGCTCGCCAGCACGGTGCTGGTCTGGGCCGGGCCTGCGCAGATCATCCTCATATCCACGTCCCATGCCGGCGCGACGCTGCTGGAATCGGCGCTGGCGGTGACCATCAGCGCCATCCGCCTGCTGCCGATGGTGGTCTCGGTCTTGCCGCTGCTGCGCTCGCCGCAAACGAAAATGCGCCAACTGGCGCTGCCGGCGCATCTGGTGGCGGTCACTGTCTGGGTCGAAAGCTTTCGTCTTTTACCGCACGTGCCGCGCGAACGCCGGATTGCTTTCGTCAACGGACTTGGCGGCGGGCTGGTGCTGCTGAGCAGTGCCGCGACCGTTCTCGGATACGGGTTGGCGGCAAATCTGCCGCCGCTTCTGTCTGCCGGGATACTGGCGCTGACGCCGCTGACGTTCCTTCTGTCCACCGCGCGCAACGCGCAAAAGCTCGTGGACAAGCTCGCGCTTGCGCTTGGGCTGGCGCTCTATCCGCTGGTGCAACTGCTGCACACCGGCGTCGATATCATGATCTGCGGTCTGACCGCCGGCACCATCGCCTATGGCGTCCATCGTTTGCGGAGGCGCGCATGAGCGGCCTTCTCGGAGACCCGCAGGCCATCGCGCTGCTGTTGTTCGCAGGCTTTCTGTCGAACGAGGTCTGGCGGGTGCTCGGTCTGGTGATCGGCGGCGGCATCGATGAAAGTTCGGAATTCCTGATCTGGGTGAGGGCGGTTGCCGCTGCGATTCTTGCCGGCGTCATCGCGCAGATCCTGATTTCACCACCCGGCGCGCTGGCGACGGTGCCGGACGTGGTGCGATATGGCGCCGCCATTGTCGGATTTGGCGTTTATCTGGTGATGCGAAAATCGGTGTTCGCCGGCGTGGTCGCCGGTGAAATCGTTGTGCTCGCAGGCAAATGGTGGATGGGCTGAGCCCGCGCTTTACGGCTTAGCCCTTCAGCGCCGCAATCAGCCGCGTGGCATGATCTTCCAGCACCTTGACGTCTTCCTTGCGGCTTGCCGGTGGCAGCAGCGGGACGCCTTCGATGCGCGGCATGATGTGAACGTGCAGGTGAAAGACCACCTGACCGCCGGCCTGCTCGCTGAACTGTTGCAGGGTGATGCCGTCGGCGTTGAAAGCCTTTTTCCCGGCGACGGCGATCAATTTGGCTGTACGCGCAACATGGGCGAAACTTTCAGGCGAGATATCCAGAATGTTGCGGGCAGGAGCCTTTGGAATCACCAGCGTATGTCCGGGGCAGCGCGGCATGATGTCCATGAAAGCGAAGGTGTGTTCGTCTTCATAGACTTTGTGACAGGGGATTTCCCCGCGCAGGATTTTTGCGAAGATATTGTTGGTGTCGTATGCGGTCATGCTCGATCCCGGAAAAGTTATGATTCACAATCGCCGCCCGGCGCGGCGCGGTCAAGCCGGGTCGCGTGAGTGGTGCGCATGTCAGGATTCCACTGTGCGCTCGGGAATGCCGGTTGAAATCTCATCGATCCGGTCGGCGAGGTCCGTGAGGTCGCGGTGAAGTCCGTCCAGCGTAAACGCAAGGCCGAAAACGCGTCCCACCACGTTGAAATCAAGCGCGCGCATCACGCCGGACTGACGCAGGCCGGTGAATGTCTCGGTGAAGGCGAGGTGCGCGGCGGTGACATCGTTGCGCGAAACAGTGGTAACGGCGTTGAGCGCGGTCGCGCATCGTTCCGTCAGTTCGGCGTGGGCCCGCAGCAGGCGAGCCGCAGCCGGCGCCAGTTCCGGTGCAATCTGTGCCGGAAGAGGTGTCCGCAGCACGCCGCCAATAGCGACGAGATCATTGCGCACGCGCCAGAGCGTGCGGGGGATGGCCGGAGGAATGCGATGATCGGCAAGGCGCGAGGCGCGCTCCCGATCGGCGTCTTTCAAGGCCTGCTCGACGGCGGTGAGCGCTTGGCGCAGGGCCGGATGTTCGGTGGACGGGACCAGCGCTTCGCCGCGCTCGAGCGCATCGGCTTCCGACAGCAGAAGTTTCTGAATGCGCATGAGCACGGCTACGGAACGGGCGACCACGACGGCATGGGACCGCGCCGGAAATATCAGCACCATCGCCAGCACGCCGATCAGGCCGCCCATTCCGATCTCGATAATCCTGTCGAGAACGAACTGCTCCACCGGCGCGCCCGCAGGCTCCGTCAGCAGCATGATCGCGGCAGTGACCGGCGCGACCCGCAATTGAGGGCGAACCGCAGCGCCCCATACGGTGGCGCTGGTGACAAGCACGAGCGCGATGCCAACGCCGAGGGCGGTGTTCGAATGAAAGGTGGCTGCCAGCCCGCCGACGATGGCGCCCGCAAGGGTGCCAATCATCCGTTCGGTCGCCGCGCCGAGCGTCCCGCCGATCGAACCCTGCATCACGATGATCACCGTGAACACCGCCCAGTAGCCCTGTTGCAGGCCGAGAGACTTGTAGGCGACATAAGCCGCTGCAGCCGCGATGGTAACGCGAAGAGTCTGACGCAGCTCTGGGGCGCGTCGCGTCAGAAATTCGCGGGTCAGGGTGGCGATTGAACTCAAGGCGTGTCCTGCGGCAGCGGCGTGATCCGTGGATCAGGTTAGGCTGCTTGCGGGGCAGTCACAACGCCCGCTTGGTCAGCTTTCGCCGTCCGCCTTGCGAAACGGTCCAGCCTCGGTCAGCTCCCGCACGGCTTCCTGAACGTAGGTCCGTTCACGCGCGAGATAATCGCGGATGGCGCGGCGCAGCGCCGGATCGGCGATGTAATGCGCGGAGTAGGTGGTCTGAGGCAGGTAGCCGCGCATGATCTTGTGCTCGCCCTGCGCGCCGGCCTCGACGCGCTTTAGTCCGCGCCGGATCGCGAAGTCGATGGCCTGATAGTAGCAGACCTCGAAATGCAGGAACGGATGATGCTCGATCGCGCCCCAGTGGCGGCCGAACAATGTATCGGAGCCGATGAAGTTGATCGCGCCCGCAATCCATTTCCCGTCGCGCTTGGCCATCACCAGCAACACGTCTTTCGCCATGGTCTCGCCGACCATGTCGTAGAATGCGCGGGTGAGATAAGGCCGCCCCCATTTGCGCGACCCGGTCTCCATGTAGAACTCGAAGAACGCGTCCCACGCATCCGGTGTGATGTCGCTGCCGGTCAGGGGATGAATGGTGATGCCGTTCGCGAGCGCATCGCGGCGCTCGCGGCGGATTGCCTTGCGATGGCGCGAGGCCAGGGTGGTAAGGAAATCCTCGAACGTTCCGTAGTCTTCATTGCGCCAGTGGAATTGCTGGTCGGTGCGTTGGAGAAAACCCTGTTTGGCAAGGAACGCCCATTCGTCTTTCTGCGCGAAGGTGACGTGGACGGATGACGCGTGGGTCGCGCCGCACAGCGCGATCAGCCCGGCGGCGAGGTGTTCGCGCACGCGCGCAGCCTCGTCACCCGGGCGCGCCAGCAGTCGAGGTCCGGTTGCAGGCGTGAATGGAACGGAAGCCTGCAACTTTGGATAATAGCTACCGCCGGCCCGCGCGTAGGCGTCGGCCCAGCCGTGGTCGAACACGTATTCGCCCTGCGAGTGATTCTTCAGGTAGCAGGGAACGACGCCTGCGACCTCGTCTGCCATACGCGCCACCAGATGGCGCGGCGCCCAGCCGGTGCGCGCGACCGCGGAGCCGGACGTTTCCAGCGCATTGAAAAAGGCGTGCGAGACAAAGGGATTATAAGCGCCATCGGGATTGGCGCAGGCATCCCATTCGCCGGCCGTGATCTGGCCGACCGAGGATACCGCTTCAAGCGTGATCTCGCAGGAATCCGTCAAAGGGGAGGCGCACCGCAATCGTGAGAAAACCGAAACCGTTCAGCAGTATAGATCGGCTTTCGTGCGAACGAGTTCAAGTGTCCGGCACCGCGCCTTTCGGCTTACTCCGGGATAAAACCCTCGAAGGTCATCTGGTCGGCATATCGCAGGGTACGTGCGCGCTGTTCCGGCGTTCGCACGGTCCATGTGATGAGGGCACACCCGAAGACGTTGCGCGCAATCCAGGGCGCGGGTGCCGGCAAATCGTCGACGCGATAGCTGACGAAATTCGGTTGTGTGCGGAAGGCGTGGCGCAGTCCCGTCATCTCGCGGATTTTTTCCGGCGGCAGCTGCTTCCATTCGCCGTCGGCGTAATGGCGCTCCGCGACGATGCCGCGCGGCAGGTCCGGCATCAGATCGCGGATCGCAGTCACCTGATCCGGGTCGAACGACATCGCGGCCACCGGACCGGTGTAGGACGCCAGCACCTGCGCCATTCGTGTCGCCAGCCGCCGGTCGCCGTTGAACCGGCTTTTGATCTCCAGCACCAGCGGGACGCGCCCGGCGACGCGGGCGCAGAGATCGCCGAGCGTCATCATGTGGTCGGATGTGTGCTTGAACCCGACCTGCTTGAGTTGCTCTGCCGTCAGCGAAAGCAATTCGCCGGTTCCCTGGGTGAGGCGTCCCAGCTCATAATCGTGATGGACCATCGCCTCAAAGTCGGCGCTGGGTTGCAGGTCGACCTCGATGGCAAAGTTACCGGCGACCGCAGCGTCGATCGCCGATGGCATGTTTTCAATGATGCCGCCCGCGCGATCGTGCAGGCCGCGATGGGCGATCGGCCGCGCGGTCAGCCAGCCCGGTGCACGCGCAGCCATCAGCTGGTTTTCTTGAGCATGATCTTGTCCGAAAACCGGAGCCCACTTTTCGGGATCATGCTCAGCTTACCTCGAAGATACCTTCGACTTCGACAGCGGCGTCCGAGGGCAGGGCAGCCACGCCGACGGTGGTACGCGCATGCCGGCCCTTGTCGCCGAATGCGGCAACCATCAGATCCGACGCGCCGTTCAGCACCTTCGGCCCCTCGAGGAAATCCGGCATCGCATTGACGAAGCCGCCGAGACGCACGACGCGCGCGACCTTGTCGAGATCACCGAGCGCCATCTTGACCTGGGCGAGCAGGTTGATCGCGCAGCCGCGTGCGGCGGCGGCGCCTTGCTCAGTGGTTACGCTCGCGCCGAGCTTGCCCTTCGCGATCAACTTGCCTTCCGGCGTGTTGCAGACCTGGCCCGAGACGAACAGCAGATTTCCGGTGCGCACAAATCCGACGTAATTCGCCACCGGCGGATTAGGCTCGTGCAACACGATGCCCAGCGCGTTCAACTTCTGCTCGACCGTTCCCGCCATGTCAGTCCCCAATGTTGTTCTGATGTTTGCCCGTAGACACGTTCGGCGTTTTCACGCCGATAAACCGGGCGCGCCATATTTCACCCATCGCGCCGTCACATGCAAGCACGCAAGGCAAGCGAGAGTGGCCGGAAATTTGAGCGATTCCGCGACTTTGCCCCGGTTGCGGCGCAATGCTGCGGCTATTATTCTTCGATTCTCACGCTTTCAAGGAGACGCCATGCGTCGCGCGCGCCGGATTTCAGGTTGTGGATCGCTTGCCCTGCCGCTGCTTCTGTCGGCCGCGTTTCTCGCGCCGGGCACGATCGGGGCACAGGCCGCGCCCAGCGTTGCTTTTCTTGCGCATCAGGCAGTCTACGATCTGAGCCTGAAAACATCGCGGGGCAATGCCGGCGTCAACAATGCGACCGGCCGTATCCTGTACAACTTCGCGGGCAGCGCCTGCGAGGGTTACACCACCGAATTCCGGCAGGTGTCGCGGCTCGATGCCGGCGAAAGCAAAACCACGCTGAGCGATCTGCGCTCCACCAGTTGGGAAGACGGTGAGGGCAAGAGCTATCGCTTCAAGATCGAAACGCGCATGAACGACGCCGACGTGACATCGGTCGATGGCATGGCTGAGCGCGAGGGCACAACGGTCAAGGTCAAGTTGAAGAAACCCAAGGCCAAGACCTTCACCATCGAAGGTGCTGTGTTTCCGACCGAGCAGGTCAAGCTGATCATTGAGGCCGCGCGCCAGGGCAAGTCGGTGCTCGAACTCGTGATCTATGACGGGTCGGACGACGGCGAGAAAGTCTACAACACGCTCACGGTGATCGGACAACCGATTCCGGGAACGAAAGTCCCGGCGAAGCCGGACGCCACGACCGGCAACGAGACGTTCAAATCCCAGACGCGATGGCCGGTCACGGTCAGCTATTACGACCGCGCGACGAAACCCAATGCCGGTGAGCAGACCCCGATCTACGCGATGTCATTTGAACTGTACGAAGACGGCGTCTCTCGTGCGCTGTCGCTGGACTACAACGATTTCGTCATCGCGGGCGCGATGGGGAAGATCGATGTCAAGGAAACCAAGCCCTGTAAATAGGGGGCGAAGCCGTCAGTCCGCTTTCGCCGGTCCATCATACGCAATTCCGCGCATCACGGCGGCGTTGCCGAATTTCTTGCGGACATTGTCCATCGCGCGTTCGGCATGGGCTGAACGGCGATCCAGCAGATCCTGATCGTCGGCCTCGACGCCGGGCTTGAGTGCGCTGACGCCGGCGCCGATCAACCGGAACGCGGTGCCATCGATTTCGCGGCTGAGCATTTCGCGCACGGTGGTGAAAATGCGCGTCGCCAGTTGCGTCGGAACCTGAAGCGACTGCGATCGGGTGCGCTGCCTGAAGTCCGCGGTCTTCAGCTTCAGCGTGATGGTCGAGCCGGAGAGATCGCCGCTCTTGAGCCGTGAGGAGACCTTTTCGCACAGCCGCCACAGGATTTTCTCCAGCGTCGGAAAATCCCGCACATCGGATTCCAGCGTGGTCTCGTTTGAAATCGTCTTGGCGCCGCGGTCGGCGACGACCTTGCGCTCATCCATGCCGCGCGCCAGCCGCCATAGCCGCCGTCCTTCGGGGCCGAACTGTTTCATAAGATCGATCTCGTCCGCCCGCTGCAAATCCTTGATCAAGCGGAAGCCGCGCTGCGAGAGCTTTTCCTGCGAGGCGGGGCCAACGCCATAGATGAACCCGACCGGCCGCTCTGCGAGCATCGTGCGCGCTTCTTCCTGGTCGAGCGCCGCGTAGCCGCGCGGCTTGTCGAGATCGGATGCGATCTTGGCGAGAAACTTGTTCACGGATAGTCCGACCGAGACGGTGATGCCGATATCGCGCTCGACCTGCGTGGCAAACCGCGCGAGCACCTTCGCCGGGATCATGCCGTGCACCAGTTCGGTGCCGCTGAGGTCGAGAAACGCTTCGTCGATAGAGAGCGGTTCGACCAATGGGGTCAGCGCCATCATCGCATGACGGACTTCGCGTCCGACGCGAACGTATTTCGCCATGTCGGGCCGCACCACGACGGCCGACGGACAAAGGTCTAGCGCCTTGAACATCGGCATGGCGGAGCGCACGCCATAGGTGCGGGCGATATAGCAGGCCGCCGATACCACACCGCGCTTGCCGCCACCGATGATGACGGGTTTGTCGGCGATGTCCGGATTGTCGCGCTTCTCGACGGTTGCATAGAAGGCATCGCAATCGATATGCGCGAGTGTCAGCGCGCCGAGGGTGCGGTGGCGGATCAGGCGGGGAGAGCCGCATTCCGCGCAACGCATCGCCTTGGCCGCGGCGTCCGAGAGGCAGTCGCGGCAAAATCCCGGCGAATTGGCGGACGAGCGGTCGCTCAAGGAATTACTCCCAGCGTGGGTCCAGCACCTCGCGCGCATTGGCGATGGCCTGCGGCGTCAGTTGCGATGCATCGGCGAACGCCTTCACGGTTGCGTCATCACGCACGATGAAATCAAGCACGCCGGCGAGGAATTTCGGGTCGGCGGCCGAGGTCCGAAGGGTCTGTGGGCCGATACCGCTCTCGGTCAGGAACATCCCTAGCCGTTCAGGGTCTGAAGCGAGAAACGAAAGGGCCTGAATCGCAACAAATTCAGCGACTTCCTGAGGGGTCGAAGGGCCTTTTGTCATCGGTCGTGTTTGCCTTTCCGTAACTTATCGTCTCTATTTTAACCCCATCATGCCCGAGTCACGGTGGCGTGGCGAATTCAATGGTTTCAGCACGTACGGGCATTTTGTGGGAATTGGAGGGCCAGGATGGCCAAAACCGTCCTGATCGTGGAAGACAACGAGCTCAATATGAAGCTCTTCCGCGATCTGCTAGAGGCCCATGGGTATCAGACAGTCGGCACGCGCAACGGGGTTGAGGCACTCGACCTCGCCCGCAGGCACCGGCCTGATCTTATCCTCATGGACATTCAGCTTCCCGAAGTTTCCGGTCTCGACGTGACACGCTGGATCAAGGCGGATGTCGAATTGCGTGCGATCCCCGTGGTCGCGGTGACGGCTTTTGCCATGAAAGGCGATGAGGAACGTATCCGCGAAGGCGGCTGCGAAGCGTATTTGTCCAAGCCGATTTCGGTTGGGAAGTTTATTGAGACGGTTCGACAGTTTGTCGGCTAGGAGAGTTTGATGTCCGCGCGCGTTCTGGTCGTTGACGATGTTCTCGCCAACGTAAAGCTGCTCGAGGCACGTCTGTCGGCGGAATACTTCGACGTGGTGACGGCGAATTGCGGAACGCAGGCGCTTGAGATCTGCGAGCGCGCGGAATGCGACATCGTGCTGCTCGACGTCATGATGCCCGACATCGATGGATTCGAGGTTTGCCGCCGCCTGAAGTCGAATCCGAAAACCCACTTCATTCCTGTCATCATGGTGACGGCGCTCGATAGCCCGTCCGACCGCGTGCGCGGGCTCGACGCCGGCGCCGATGATTTTCTGACCAAGCCGGTGTCCGATGTCGTGATGATCGCGCGCGTGCGATCGCTGACGCGGCTGAAGATGATGACCGACGAACTGCGCATGCGCGCGATCACCTCGCTCGAGATCGGCGTCAATGCGCCGGAGCGCGACGCCGTTACCGATACCGGGAAGGGCGGGCGCGTTCTGCTGGTGGACGACCGGCCATCGTCGTACGAACGGCTTGCGCCCGTGCTTGCCACCGAACACAGTGTCGATGTCGAACCGAACCCCGCAGAGGCGGTGTTTCATGCGGCTGACGGCAACTACGACCTGCTGATCGTGTCGCTGGGCCTCGAGAATTTCGACGGATTGCGGCTTTGCAGTCAGGCGCGTTCACTGGAGCGGACACGCAGCGTGCCGATCCTCGCCATCGCCGATGCCGACAACAACGCGCGTCTGCTGCGCGGGTTGGAGATCGGCGTCAACGATTACCTGCTGCGCCCGGTCGACAAGAACGAGTTGCTGGCGCGCGCACGCACCCAGATCCGCAAGCGCCGCTATACCGACCATCTGCGCGACAACGTGCAGAATTCCATCGAAATGGCGATCACCGATCCGCTGACCGGGCTGCATAACCGCCGTTACATGGAAAGCCACCTTTCAACGCTGGCGGAGCAGGCGGCCATGCGCGCCAAGCCGCTGGCCTTGATGATGCTCGACATCGACTACTTCAAATCGATCAATGACACCTACGGCCACGATGCCGGCGACGACGTGCTGCGCGAGTTTGCGGTCCGCATCCGCAAGTCGATTCGCGGCATCGATCTCGCGTGCCGTTTCGGCGGTGAGGAGTTCGTCATCGTCATGCCCGAAACCGACCTGCACGTGGCGGGAATGGTGGCCGAGCGGCTTCGCCGGTCCATCGCCGGGGAGCCTTTCGCCGTCGAGAAGGGCGCGAAGCGCATCGAGGTGACCATTTCGATCGGCATCGCAACCCTGGAAACCAAGGGCGAGGCAATCGCTACTGTTCTCAAGCGCGCAGATCAGGCGCTGTACCGCGCCAAGCATGATGGCCGTAACAGGGTGGTGGCGGCTGCAGCCTGAGGCCGTCAAATCCCGAACTCAAACGCAAAACGGGGCCGAAAGGCCCCGGTTTAGTTCGTAACCAATTGAAATAGTTACTTGATCTTGGCTTCGCGGAACTCGACGTGCTTCTTCGCGACCGGATCGTACTTCTTCTTCACGAGCTTGTCGGTCATCGTGCGCGAGTTCTTCTTGGCGACGTAATAGAAGCCGGTATCCGCGCTGGAAACGA